>Ga0189286_100009_pt1 | contig 218937 bp, 228 predicted proteins | sample UW69minimetaG_FD_130330 | JGI IMG/M metagenome (GOLD analysis project Ga0189286, IMG submission 130330) | Marine microbial communities from the Costa Rica Dome - UW69 mini metaG | ecosystem: Environmental > Aquatic > Marine > Oceanic > Photic zone | place: Costa Rica: the Eastern Pacific... | reverse complement strand
TGGAGCCCATTGGGAATGTCCCGCCAGCAGAGGCCGAAGCAAACTTCTACGCAGCTCTGGAAAGATCAGACATGGCCGCGTAACTAAGATAAATCAGCCTCCGGCAAATCCGGCGCGGTTCACTGTATCAATGGCGGCTCGTCTAGTCTCATTCATGTGCGATGCTCCTTCATTCTTGCGATCAAAGTATCATGGCGCGAACTCACCGGAGAGGTCAAACCTACGTAAGCGTTGCATTCGGCCTCCATTTTACAGAGCACCAAATAAATTTGGGCATGCCGATTTTGACGCGAAGTGCCAGTTTACAACGCAGCGCTTGATGCCCTCTCGGCCCAAAGCTGACACTTTGTTTCCGACAATCGAATGTCCGCAAAGCAGATCGCAGCAACCGTCAGAATGCATGCTTGATGGTTTTTGCTGTGAGGAGTGAAAGCTAAGGTGAACGAAATTTATTTGCATTACGTTATAACATAACATATCAGGTGCGAGTCTATTGAGGGTCCGCCTGTGAGCAAGAAAAATGAAACTTGGGCAGAGAAAGTGCTGGGGATCATTCGCCAACGTGATCAGCCCGTTTCTGCTTACGGTGTTCTGGAGGAGTTGCGGTCTGAAAGCCCGAAAATGGCCCCTACCACTGTGTACCGTGCACTCAAGTCTCTGACGGAAAAAGGCAGTGTGCATAGGATTGAGTCTCTCAATGCCTATGTTGCTTGCTCCGATGATGGTCATCATCATCCGTCGATCATGTCGATCTGTGGCGATTGCGGATCCGTAGATGAGCGCGATGCACCGGCCGTGTTCTCGCACCTTTCCTCTGCATTGGGCGAGGCCGGCTTTACGGCGGATCACCACGTGATTGAGGTCCACGGATTATGTGCTGACTGCAAGGAAACAGAGGACGGTATCTGATGGAGAAAGCTGAAATCCAGCGCATCCTGCTTGTTGGTGTCCTCCCCCGACTGCTCGTCGCAGCAGCGGTGATTGTCGCGCTATGGCTGGGGTTCTTCTGGGCCACCACCACGCCGGGGGCATTATGAGTACGTCGGTTGCTTTCAAAAACCTAACACTTGGCTATGAACGCCTGCCTGCAGTTCAGCAACTTGATACTGAGATCAAACAAGGCAGTTTGACGGCCATCGTTGGTCCCAATGGCGCTGGAAAATCCACACTCCTGAAAGGCTTGACTGGATCGTTGTCGCCGATTGAGGGGCATATCGAGGTGTCCAATCTGCGCGCGGATGACATCGCCTATTTGCCGCAGCAATCTGAAATCGACCGGAGTTTTCCAATTTCGGTGTTGGATCTGGTTGCGATGGGCCTGTGGCGTGAGATTGGTGCCTTTGGCCAGGTTGGCCGAAAGATGCGTGGCCGGGTTGAGCAAGCTATCGCCGCGGTTGGACTGCGTGGGTTTGAAAGCCGAGCCATTGGCTCTCTCTCCGGCGGACAAATGCAAAGAGCCCTATTTGCGCGTCTGCTTTTACAGGACGCAGAGCTGGTGCTCTTAGACGAACCTTTTTCCGCTATTGATATGAAAACAATGGCAGACTTGATTGGCATCATCGAACGTTGGCACGGAGAAGGCCGAACGGTTCTTGCGGTTTTGCACGACGACACCACCGTGAGATCCCACTTCCCCGAGACTCTGATGTTGGCCCGTGAGCTTGTTGCGCACGGCCCAACTGAGACGGTGCTAACGTCCGAAAATCAGTTTCGAGCGCGGCAAATGTGTGAGGCCTGTGCAAGCACGCCTCATGTCTGTGGAAAGTCCGCTGCATGATCTGGGATCTGTTTTTGGCGCCATTCGCGGACTTTGGGTTCATGCGCCGCGCGCTGCTGGGCTGCGTCGCTGTCGCAGTTGGTGCCACGCCTGTTGGTGTCTTTCTGATGTTGCGCCGCATGAGTTTGACCGGGGATGCGATGTCACACGCCATCCTACCGGGCGCCGCGATTGGGTATTTGGTCTCTGGTCTGTCGCTCGGTGCAATGACACTTGGCGGTTTGATCGCGGGTATGGTTGTCGCTTTGGGATCAGGTTTTGTCGCGCGGTTCACCACACTGCGCGAAGACGCCAGCTTGGCAGCCTTGTATTTGATCTCTTTGGCTTTGGGCGTTCTAATAGTCTCGACGCGCGGCAGTAATGTGGATTTGATGCACGTGCTGTTTGGCACAGTTTTGGCGTTGGATGATGCGTCCCTCGTGCTTCTGTGCTCGTTCGCAAGCCTGTCGCTTTTGGTCCTTGCGTTGATCTACCGTCCGTTGGTGCTTGAATGCGCGGATCCGCAGTTTTTGCGCTCTGTCAGCAAACTCAGCGCGGCAACCCATTTCACCTTCCTCATGTTGGTGGTGATGAACTTGGTTGCCGGATTTCATGCGCTTGGCACATTGATGGCCGTTGGTATCATGATCTTGCCTGCTGCCGCTGCCCGTTTCTGGGCGGGGGGTATTGGCACCCTGATCGCCGCCGCTGCGGCCATCGCGTTTCTGTCAAGCCTTTCCGGTTTGCTTTTGTCCTTTCACTACAGCCTGCCGTCCGGCCCCGCGATCATTCTTGTCGCCGGGGTGATCTACACGCTGTCCCTGTTTTTTGGCCCGGAGGGGGGCGTGATCGCCCAGACCCTGCCGCGCCGCCGATTTGAAACCTAACGAAGGAACTCTCATGTTTTCACGTCGCTCTATTCTGCGCTCAGCGGCCGCCGTTACCGCGCTGTCGCTGCCATTCTCCGGCTCCGCTTGGGCGGACGAACCGCTGCCGGTCGTCGCGTCGTTCTCCATTCTTGGTGACTTGGTCGCGCAAGTTGGTGGCGAGCACATCGCGCTGAAAACACTCGTTGGCGCCGATGGTGACGCGCATGTGTATCAGCCAACACCACAAGACGCGCGTGCTGTTGCCGGGGCGGAAGTGCTTTTTGTGAACGGGCTTGAGTTTGAAGGCTGGATGGAGCGACTGGTTGAATCCTCCGGTTTTGGCGGCATGCAAGTTGTCGCTACCGATGGCATCGAAGCCATTGCCTTTGATGAACACGATGAACATGGCGACGAACATGATGGCCACGACGATCATGATGATCACGCAGATCACGATGACCATGGTGATGAACACGGTCATGGCGCCCATGCGTTTGAGTGGGCCGGATTGTTCGACCTGAAGGCCGGCACGTACCAGTGGTCCTTTGCCAAAGTAGACGGCGACTACGCTGACCCCGCCATGAAGATGGTCATGTTGGCCGCGAGCGACATTGAAGCTGTTGAAGAAGCGGCTGAGGGCCTGCTCGAAGCGGACGCCTCTGACATCAAAATGGGCGGCGACACGCTGATTGCGGCTGATATGGCTTATGCGCTTACCTTTGACGCGGACAAGGACATCACCCTGTTCACTGTCGAGATCACAGAAGACGGCACTTACGCGTTCTTTACCGAGCACATGCCGTTCGAGTTCGAAGCGGATGCGCATTTCTTCAAAGACACGTCTGGCGCTGATGTCGAGCCGATTGCACAGGAGCCTGAAGGTGATCACCACGCGCATGGGCATGATGACCATGACGATCACGATGACCACGCCGAAGAGGGGCATGACGATCACCATGGCCACAACCACGGCGCCTTTGATCCGCACGCGTGGCAGAGCGTGGATAACGCGGTCATCTACGTAAACAACATCGCCGCAGCACTTGCCAAAGCCGACCCGGAGAACGCAGCGGCCTTCGAAGCGAACCGCGCCGCGTATGTCGCTGAGCTTGAAGCATTGGAAGCTGAGATTGAAGCCTCTATCGGCGCTTTGCCTGCTGAGCAGCGCACCGTGGTGACGCCGCATGACGCTTTTGGATACTTCGCACAATCCTACAACATTCGGTTTGAGGCGCCTCAAGGTCTGAGCACCGAGAGCGAGGCCTCCGCCGCGGATGTTGCAAAGCTGATTGAGCAAATCCGTGAGGAAGGCATTAACGCGGTGTTTGTGGAATCCATCACCGATGACCGCTTGCTGAAACAGATCGCCAATGAGACCGGTGCTGTAATTGGCGGCACGCTCTATTCGGATGCGCTGTCTGGCGATGATGGTCCCGCCGCCACCTATTTGGACATGATGCGCCACAACGTGGTGACCCTGTCCCAGGCCTTGGGCTCCTAAATGGAAGAGTCGCGCGTCCCAGTCACACTGCTCACCGGCTTCCTCGGCGCGGGCAAGACAACCTTGCTCAACGCCGTGCTGGCGGACAGTTCATCGGGGCGCGTGGCCGTCATTGTGAATGAGTTCGGTGAGGCCGGGCTCGATCACGATTTGATCACCGAAAGCAGCGAAGAAATCGTGCTGATGAGTTCGGGGTGCCTATGTTGTTCGATCCGGGGCGATCTCGCCAAGACCATGGCACATCTGTTGCAACGACGTGCACAAGAGGAGATCGCTTTTGACCGCGTGGTGATCGAAACCACCGGATTGGCCGATCCAGGACCAATCTTGCAAACTTTGGTCGCAGATCCCTTTTTGGCCCGCTATACGCGCATGGATGGGGTTGTCACCGTTGCCGATGTTGTGAATGGCCCGGCAACGTTGGACGCTCAGTTTGAGGCGGTTTCACAAGCCGCCATGGCCGATCTGATCGTGCTGAGCAAAACCGATCTGACAACGGAAGCCGAAACAGAACAGTTCAAAAACAGGCTTGCCGCGCTCAACCCGCGGGTGCGGATTATCCCCATCGTCAAAGGACAGGGCGTCGCCGGTCAAATTTGGGGATTGAGCGCGTCACAGCCGAATGCGCCAACGTCAGATGTTGTGACTTGGGCAGTTGGCACACCCCATAAGCAAGACCCACTCGAAAACCTTTCAGGCCTTGCGCCAAGCGCTCCAACGACCGCATCGCTAAACCAGCATGATAGGCGCATAAGCTCCGCCTCTATCATTCTGGATGTTCCCATCTTCGATGACGTTTTCCATGGTTGGCTGAACTCACTTATCGGCATGCGGGGCAACGACATTCTCCGCATCAAGGGCATTGTGTTTTTGGTATCCCAAGAGGAGCCGCAGGTTTTTCACGGCGTGCAGCACGTCTTTGATCCGCCCAAACCGCTTTCCGATTGGCCAAGCGAGGATCGCCGCTCGCGCATTGTCGTCATTGCGCGCGACATCCCACAAAGCTGGTTGGAACGCAGCCTTCAGGTGTTGCGCAGCAAACCGCCAGAACTCTCTCTATTCAACAACACGCAGCAGGAAACCCAATGACCGACACGCGTCTTCCCGTCACCGTCCTCTCCGGCTTTCTTGGCGCCGGAAAAACCACGCTTCTCAATCGCGTCTTAAATAACCGCGAGGGCCGGCGCGTGGCCGTCATCGTCAACGACATGTCCGAAGTGAACATCGACGCGGACCTCGTGCGCGCCGACACAGAGTTGAGCCGCACCGACGAAACTTTGGTGGAAATGTCCAACGGATGTATCTGCTGTACGCTCCGTGATGACCTTCTGGACGAGGTGCGTCGCCTCGCCGCAGAAGGGCGCTTTGACTACCTGTTGATCGAATCCACGGGCATTTCGGAACCGTTGCCCGTGGCGGCCACATTTGAGTTCCGCGACGAGTTTGGCGAAAGCCTTTCCGATGTGGCGCGACTGGACACGATGGTCACCGTTGTCGACGCAGTAAACTTGCTGAAGGACTTTTCCAGCCACGATTTCCTACATGACCGCGGCGAAGTGATGGGCGAGGAAGACGAGCGCACATTGGTGCACCTCCTGACGGATCAAATGGAGTTCGCAGACGTTGTCATCCTGAACAAAGTCGCGGACGCCACGCCGGACCAAGTGGATGCCGCACGCAAGATCATCCGCAGCCTGAATGCCGACACGGAGATTGTTGAAACCAACCATTCCCGTGTTGCGGCGGACAAGATTTTGGACACCGGACTGTTCGACTTTGACAAAGCACACGAGCATCCGATGTGGGCGAAAGAACTCTATGGTTTTGCCGACCACGTGCCAGAAACTGAAGAGTACGGTGTTGGCAGCTTTGTCTACCGCGCGCGCCAACCCTTTATTCCCGAGAAAATCCACGCGGTTTTGAACGGCGCATTGCCCGGTGTAATTCGCGCCAAAGGGCACTTCTGGATTGCGACGCGGCCTGAGTGGGTTGCTGAGTATTCGTTGGCTGGCGCGCTTTCCAGCGTTCAGCCCATCGGCACATGGTGGGCGACCGTCCCTAAGGAGCGCTGGCCAGATCGTGGGGCAGCGCAGCCCTATCTCGATCAGCATTGGGTGGAGCCTTGGGGCGACCGGCGGCAAGAACTAGTGTTCATTGGGTCCGGTATCGATTGGGATGCCATTAAAGCTAAGCTGGATGCCTGTCTGCTTCCAGTCGTGGCGGCGTCTGGGCCAAATGACTTGCCGCTTGATCTGCCAGATCCGTTCCCGGGGTGGCGCCGCGTCGAGGAAGTCGCATGACTCAATTTCTGGACGTTGAAACGGACGCGATTGTTGGCGTTGGCTTTTCGGACACGGCTGAAGGGCTTTCTGCCATCAAAGATGCTGGATGTGCGGCCGTGGTTTGGGAGCGAGATGCGCCAGATTTTACCGCGTGGTTGGCGGCGTTATCGCCAAGCCAGCTTCCCAAAACGCGTGTGGTTGTCAAACCTGCGCAAATTGCGGCTGAGGTCGAACTGGCTTGCCAAGAGGCAGGCACGCCAGACGGTGGTGAACGCGAAGCCATGATCGCGGATTTCGCACATCTCGCGGAAACTTTCGCGGCTACCACAAACGCACCCTACCTTCGCTTGCGGCTCGATGTGGTGACGACAAACGCCTGTCGCAAGTTTCACATCGATGCGGTTATGTCTCGCTTGGTCTGCACTTATCGGGGCACTGGCACACAATACGGAAACTCGCCGGACCGAAGTGATCCGGCGTACTTTGGCACTGTGCAGACGGGCAACCCAATTGTGTTGCGCGGAACGCTTTGGCCAGAAAGCCCAAGCGCTGGCCTGCTGCATCGGTCCCCTCCTATTGAAGGCACAGGGGAAACCCGATTGTTGCTTGTGCTGGACCCGATTTTTGATGTGGAAGATGCGTACCAACGCATTTGATTGTCGGGCAAAATAGCCTGTCCTTTGCTTCAGGAGGGCAGGCCATTGTTTAGACGTTAGCCATTGGCTTCATCAGTTCCACTTCGGCGTCGTTTCGCACGGCCGTGTAAAAGCAGCTCTTGCGGAAGGTGTGACAGGCCGCGCCTACTTGTTCCACCATGAGCAAAATACAGTCCCTGTCACAGTCAAACCGCAGGTCCACCAAACGCTGAATGTGTCCGGACGTGTCACCTTTGCGCCAGAGGTTTGCACGCGAGCGCGACCAATACACAACTCGCCCTGTCTCAATGGTTTCGCGGATCGACTCCGCATTCATCCAAGCCATCATCAAGACCTCGCCGGTCTCCGCTTCTTGGGCAATCGCCGGGATCAACCCGCGATCATCAAACTTTAGGTCTTCAATATTGAAGGTCGTCATCTCGTTGTCCTTTTGGGCCAGCGCGGCGCGCCGGCAAAATCAGAGTGTGTAGCGTAGGAGCGACAGGCTCATCCAAATCACCAATAGTCCGGTGAGGACTTGCAAGCCTGCAAAGGCTACACCTGCCGCTTTGAAGTTATCTGCTGAGGCCAAGGCGGCCGTGCGGGCTGCCACGCTGGACACAGCCACCAACCCGGTGAAGGAGGCGGTGCCGAGTCCCATAACCAAGACTGCCAAAACTCCGGCCAAATGAAGATCCATTTGCCAGGCTATGACCAACAGGAAGATGGCGCCCGTGCAAGGGCGTATCGCAATGCTCGTGATCAAGGCGACGGTCTCTCGAAGGCTGCTCAGCTGCGCCACTTGCGAGGGGGATGGCCCGTGTGCGTGACAGCCACAGTCTGAATGATCGTGATCGGAATGGTGATCGTGATTATGATGGTGGTGATCGGCATCGTGATATTGGGCCGTGGCCTGCGGCAGGGACCGTGCGCCACGCCACACCAAAAGCGCGCCCACAGACGCGATGGCAAGATAGCTCAACGGCGCCAGAAAATCTTCGGCGAGGGCCGTCATATGATTTGCTGAGACTTCCAAGATCCAAAAGCCGCCGTAGACCAAAACAATGGCCCAGAGGGATTGCGCCAAACTGGACGCCACCGAAAGCAACAGCAAGCGAGACGCGGACACTTGGGTGCCTAATCCGACACCACCAATCAACGCCTTGCCATGACCAGGCCCGACTGCATGGAAAAAACCGTAGGCAGCCGCGCCTGCAAACAAGGCCAAAAGCGCTTCTGTCTGCCCCATGCGAAGGGCGCGAATGGCATCAGCCATGCCGTTTTGAAATCCACGCTGCTCCGTCGCGGCCCATTGCGCGATGGCATCAAAATCAATGACCATAAGCGCACCGCCAAAGAGAAGCGCAAGTATGGCCAATACAGCTATTGTCCGCATCTCAAATAGATCCTGTCAGCAAAATTTGCGCCTACATTGGCCTCTGTTGGTGTTTCTTCGCGGCTGAGTTTCGCCAAAGCCTTGAGCAATGGGTCATGCCTGTTGGGTTCAAGCGATATGACGGTGGCCCGGCAATTATCTTTGTTGGCGATCACTTCGGGCGTTTTGGTGATCGAAAAATCGAAAAAATAGGTTGATTCATAAAACGCGACCTCAACGTCGGCATCCTTGAGCGGCAAAGGGGGTTCAAGGCCGCGCAAGAAGGTGAGACGGAGGCGTCCATCGATTATTTGCACATCCAAGCCGCTTGGCCATGCCAAATTGACGGCCTGACCGTTCACGGTCAGGTGCGCAGATCCGTCAAAGTCATCCGGCCAGTTGCTCAACCGATCTGTAAGCGCCACGCGGTCGTCTTCGCTCAGCACGCCGTCTTGCGTCAACGACATGTCGTGTGACGACAACATGTAGAGCGTTTCAAACGCATCATAGAGCCACGTCACACGCAGAGCTTTGAGCGTGTCGTTTTCGGACAGGTGAAAGTCGACGCCGCCGTCAATAAACACATGTGGGTGGGCCCGTACTGCATTGGCGCTGCTCAGAGTGAACACCGTCAAGGCAATGACAGGCGCTACATGCCGGACCGCTGCCCAAAAACGAGACTTCGAAATTGTCCGTTTCACGCGTTCACCGGTTTTGGGACGGCTGTCAGCATGTTGAAGCTGTAAGCCAGCTCTTTCTCAGAAATATCTCGACCAATCACCACGATGCGAGTGCGACGGTCGTCTTTGGGCCAATCTTTCATCTGCACTGGCGGATCAAAGATGTTTTGCACGCCGTGAAACACAAAGGGCGCGTCGATGCCTTGGAGAAACACGATGCCTTTGACGCGCAAAATATCGTTGCCACGCAAAGCGATCAGCGTATCCAGCCACTTGTCAAATGCCGCGTCTATTAAGGGTTCGTCCAGCACAATCGAGGCCGAACCGATCCGGGAGTCATGTGGAGAAAACGCGTTTGTCGGCTGCGCAGCCGGCGCAAACCCAGACAGATTGACCAGCGGATCTGCTTTTGGCTTTCTGCCGGTTGTCCAAGCAAGCACATCAGTATTTTTGGCATCCTTACGCAATCCACTCAGCCCCCAGAGCTGATCCACAATGCCTTTTCCACGTACCGAATGAATGATCTTGGCCGTCGGGTTCAATCCGCGCAGCCGTTCCTCCAGAACAATGACCTCTTCCGGCGGAACCAAGTCTGTCTTGCTGAGAATGATGAGATCGGCAATCGCTGCCTGCGACACAGCCTCAAACTGAGCATCCAACGTGGCACCGCCGTTTGCGGCGTCCACCAGCGTCACAACCCCATCCATTCTTGTGATCTGCGCCAAACAGCGATCCACCAAAAGCGTTTGCAAAATTGGCCCCGGTTCTGCCAGCCCTGTCGTTTCAATAACAACGCGATCAAACGCAAACTCGCCCGCATCCCGCCGCGCAATCAACCCCGCCATGGTGTCCGCCAACTCGCCTCGAACAGTGCAACACAAACAGCCCGACTTCACCAAAACAACATCGTCTTTGGCGGTTTCAATCAGATCGTGGTCAAGCCCCGCTTCACCAAACTCGTTTACAATCACCGCGATCCGGCCGTTTTCCTGATGGGTCAGAAGCGCATTCAAAAGGGTCGTTTTACCAGCCCCTAAAAAGCCCGTGAGCAGGGTGACGGGGACGCGTGTGGCGGGCATAGCTGACTCCTGTCAAAGTGGTAGTCGTCAAAAAAGCTGCCTTTAGGCAGTCAACCTGAAGGGTCGATCAGTCGGAGTAATTTAGTATGTTATGATATAACATTATTCAAGACATGGCCGATGTCTTATCAAGGTGTCTATGTTGAAAGACAGAGCGGGAGAGTTGGTTTTCCACCTTTGATCATGGGCAACTCTGAACAAAAGCTGTCGATAGCAAAAGATGCAGCGAAAGATCGCTTGCCAACCATACACCGAATGGTTGGGTTCCTTTCGTATCGCAATGGAGAATCGAAGTGCCTACGACCGAAGCACCAATTGTGCGTTAAGCTAAGTTAGTGTTCCGCATTTGAGTCTTTAGATGTCGTTTGCGATCAATCGCATACGATGACAAGATCTATCGTTTCCGTGTAAGGTGCTGCCGCTTCGACAACAACGACCGGCAGAGAATTGGGAAGCCGGTGTAATTCCGGCACTGCCCCCGCAACGGTAACGAAGGTTAGGTGACGGCAATCAGCCACTGGGTCGAGGAGCTCGGGAAGGTGCCAGAACCGCGCGAAAGTTCCTTCCAAGTCCGGAAACCAGCCTTGCGTCTATGTCAAACTGCGGGTGGCAGTGGGGGCACGTGTGTCGGTTGGCCTCCTCAAGCTCTCCGCCAATGTCCTCCTGTCTTCCGCCCAAGCAAGGCCGCGGGGTGCGGCAGGAGAGCCACAAATGACCTCAACAATCGAGTTGTTGGCGCGGCGTGTGCCGGGCTATGCACTGGAACAGGCGTTTTATGCGGACCAGGACGTCTTTCAGACAGATCTTGAAACCATTCACTATCGGGAGTGGTTGTTTGCCATTGCCGCCTGTGAACTCGAAAAACCGGGCAGCTATGTGACCTACAAGGTGGGCGCCTTCAATGTGATCCTAGTGCGGGGCAGCGACAATCAGATCTGCGCGTTTCACAACACCTGCCGCCATCGCGGCTCGGTGATTTGCAAAGCCCACAAAGGCCACGCGCCCAAGCTGGTCTGCCCCTACCATCAATGGACTTATGAACTGGACGGCTCGCTCCTTTGGGCGCGCGACATGGGTGCAGATTTTGACCCTACCCAACACGGCTTGAAGCCGGTGCATTGCCGAGAGCTTGCTGGTCTTGTTTACATCTGCCTTGCCGATCAAGCACCCGATTTCGACGTTTTTGCCGATGTCGCTCGCCCTTATTTGGCGGCTCATGACCTTGCAAACGCCAAAGTCGCGCACGAAAGCAGCATCATTGAGAAGGGCAACTGGAAGCTGGTGTGGGAAAACAACCGCGAATGCTATCACTGTGGCGGCAACCATCCGGCATTGTGCCGTACATTCCCGGACGACCCAGCGGTAACGGGTATCGAGGCTGGTGAGACGCCAGCAGCGCTTCAAGCGCATTTTGAGCGGTGCGAAGCCGTTGGCTTGCCATCGCAGTTTCACCTCAGCGACGACGGCCAATACCGCCTCGCCCGTATGCCGCTCAAGGAAGGGGCGGAAAGCTACACCTTAGATGGCAAATCCGCTGTGCGCCGGTGGTTGGGGCGGTCGCCGTTTGCCGACGCAGGTTCGCTGCTCAAATTCCATTACCCAACAACCTGGAACCACTTTCTTGCGGATCACTCCATCGTTTTCCGCGTGACCCCGATCAGCCCGACGGAGACCGAAGTCACGACCAAATGGCTTGTCCATAAGGACGCAGTGGAAGGTGTCGACTATGATCTCAAACGCCTTACCGAAGTCTGGGACGCCACCAACGACGAAGACCGACAGGTGGTTGAGGACAATCAGCAGGGCATCAACAGCCCGGCTTATGTGCCCGGTCCTTACTCGCCAATACAGGAAACGGGCGTGTTGCAATTTGTGGAGTGGTACTGCGCCACATTGGCTGCGCGCCTGTCCCCTGATGTTATGGCGGCGGAGTGACGGTTATGAACGAACTTACCCCTGCAACCGCCCCTGCCATCTGGGATGATGGCGAGATGCTGGAATGCGTGTCGGTGGTACCCGAAATGGCCGACACCGCCAGCTTCACCTTCCGCGCGCCCTCCGGAGCCCTCTTTGCCTATGACTCGGGTCAATTCCTGACGTTAGAGATCCCGGCGCCGGACCAGCCAGGCGGCGTGGTACATCGCACCTATACGATCAGCTCAGCGCCCTCGCGCCCTCGATCCATCACCATTACCGCCAAGGCGCAGTCCGATAGCATGGGCACGCGCTGGATGCTGGACAACCTCAAGCCCGGCATGCGACTGCGGGCGATTGGTCCGGCGGGGCTTTTCACCAACGCTCAAAGCACATCCGACAAATATCTGTTCCTGTCGGCAGGCTCGGGCATCACCCCGATGATGTCGATGACCACTTGCATGTGGGACGAAGGGCGCGATTTGGACATCGTTTTCATCAACTGCGCCAAACGTCCGTCTGAGATCATATTCCGTCAGCGATTGGAACAGATGGCAAGCCGTTCACCGGGGCTAGATCTAAAGTTTGTTGTGGAAGAACCCGATCCCTATCGTCCATGGACCGGTTATCAGGGCCTGTTCAATCAGCTGATGCTCGGTCTGATGGCGCCGGACTATCTGGAGCGGGAGGTGTATTGCTGCGGCCCTGAACCATTTATGACCGCTGTGCGAGAGGCCTTGGCTGGTCTCGGCTTTGACATGGATCGCTATCATCAGGAAAGCTTCGGCGCGCCTGTGGAAAGCGTCGCGGAACACCCCGCGTTGGATGATGTTGTGCCCGACGATGATGCGATGGCGGAAATCCACTTTGCCACATCAGGCGTTACGGCCAAAGTGGCGGAAACTGACACCGTGCTGATTGCTGCCCGCGCTGCAGGTTTAAACATCCCGTCAGGCTGTACCTTTGGGGTGTGCGGCACCTGCAAGGTCAAGAAGACAGCCGGAGAGGTGCACATGGTGCACAATGGCGGGATATCCGAGGATGATATTGAGGCTGGCTATATTCTCGCCTGCTGTTCAAACCCAATCGGCAAAGTCTCGGTCGACGTTTGAAAATAAGAAAGGGGCCAATGCGATGCGACGGCCCCATTTTTCATGTCCGCGGTAGAAACTTCTGCAAATCTGGTGGTCGGAAATCTGGCCCTTTCAATACCTTACCATCCTCTCGCAAGACCGGTTGGCCATCTGCGCCAAGTTTGGACATGTTGGAGGCGTGCACCTCTTCCAAGGCATCCTGCTTTACGCCGTGCAGGCCAAATTCGAGGAAGGTGCCATCCAACACGTATTGGATGTCGCAAAGAGCATCGAGGGTTTCGACCATATCACCTGCTTCCACCGCCGCGCGCAGCTCGGCGACCTCTTCTTCGAGGATCGCCAACCGCATTTGCGCCCGTGATTTCGAGATCGTTGGGTCGGCCTCCACCGGCACCCCAAACGCCTCATGCCATTCTCGCACGATTGTGAGTGTGTCCCGTGCCATCAAAAGTCCCAGTCTTCGTCTTCCGTCGCCACGGCCTTGCCAATCACATAGGACGAACCAGACCCAGAGAAGAAATCGTGGTTCTCGCTGTCCGGGCTGAGCGCAGCCAAGATCGCCGGGTTCACCTCCGACACTTCTGGTGGGAAGAGTGCCTCAAAGCCGAGGTTTTGCAGGGCTTTGTTCGCGTTGTAGTGCAAGAAGACTTTCACATCCTCGGTCAGTCCGATGCCGTCATAAAGCTCTTCGGTGTATTCGTTTTCGATGCCGTACAGCTCAAACATCAGGTTGAAGGCGTAGTCTTTCAACTCTTGCTGTTTGTCTTCAGACAGTTTCTCGTAGCCGCGCTGGAACTTATATCCAATATAGTAGCCATGCACCGCCTCATCCCGAATGATCAGACGGATCAGGTCCGCGGTGTTGGTTAGCTTTGCGCGGCTGGACCAGTACATCGGCAGATAAAATCCCGAATAGAACAGGAAGCTCTCCAGAAACACACTGGCGATCTTGCGCTTCAGCGGGTCATTACCCGGCGCGTAAGTGTCCAGAATGGTGCGCGCCTTGGCCTGCAAATGCGGGGTTTCCTCGGACCAGCGGAAGGCCTCATCGATCTCTTTGGTCGAGCACAATGTCGAGAAGATCGAGGAATAGCTGCGCGCATGCACCGCCTCCATAAAGGCGATGTTGGTCAGCACGGCCTCTTCGTGCGGCGTGACCGCGTCGGGCATCAGGGACGGTGCGCCGACGGTGTTCTGGATCGTGTCGAGCAACGTTAAGCCGGTGAAGACGCGGATAGTTAACTGCTTTTCATGATCGGTCAGCGTCGCCCAGCTTGGGATGTCGTTGGACAGCGGCACTTTCTCCGGCAGCCAAAAGTTCACGGTCAGGCGGTTCCAGACCTCCAGGTCTTTGTCGTCGTCCATTCGGTTCCAGTTGATCGCGCGGGTGATCTTGGTGTCCGGCATATCTTTCATAGTCTCTCTCCGATCACAGCGAGCAGGAAACGCAGCCCTGAACCTCAGTGCCCTCAAGGGCATCCTGGCGCAGGCGCACGTAGTAAATTGTTTTGATGCCTTTTTTCCACGCGTAGATTTGCGCGCGGTTGATGTCCCGGGTGGTGGCTTCAGCGGGGAAGAACAGCGTCAGCGACAGCCCCTGATCCACATGTTCCGTGGCCGCTGCATAGGTGTCGATCAGCGCTTCCGGACCGATCTCATAGGCATCGCGGTAGTAGTCTAGGTTGTCGTTGTCCATATAGGCGGCAGGGTAATAAACGCGGCCGATTTTGCCTTCTTTGCGAATTTCGACCTTGGACACGATTGGGTGGATCGAGGAGGTCGAGTTGTTGATGTAGGAGATCGAGCCGGTTGGCGGCACGGCCTGAAGGTTGCGGTTGAAGAGACCGTGTTTCATCACGTCCGCCTTCAGCGCTTCCCAATCGGCGCGGGTTGGCAAATCAACGCCGTCAAACAGCGATTTGACGGTTTCACTTTCGGGCAACCAGTCGCGGGTGGTGTATTTGTCAAAGAAGGCACCGGAAGCATAATCGGACGCCTCAAAGCCTTTGAAGCTTGCGCCGCGCTCCTGGGCGAGGTCACAGGACGTGCGGATCGCGTGATAGGCCACGGCTGCAAAATAGACCGACGTGAACTCCACGCCTTCGGCGCTGCCATAGTGCACCCGCTCACGCGCGAGATAGCCGTGCAGGTTCATCTGCCCCAGGCCAATCGCATGGCTGTCATCATTGCCTTTGCGCACGGACGGCACAGAATCGATGGCCGACATTTCCGACACCGCGGTCAGCGCACGGATCGCAGCCCCAACGGTGCGGCCAAGGTCGTTGCCATTCATGGTTTTGGCGATGTTCAGCGAGCCAAGGTTACAGGAGATATCGCTGCCCATTTTGGCATAGCCAAGATCATCATTGAACTCAGACGCCTCATTCACCTGCAGGATTTCGGAACAGAGGTTGGACATGTTGATGCGGCCCGCAATCGGGTTCATCCGGTTCACGGTGTCCTCAAACATCACATAGGGGTAGCCGCTTTCAAACTGAATTTCGGCGATGGTCTGGAAGAACTCTCGCGCATTGACTTTGGATTTGCGAATGCGCTTGTCGTCGACCATTTCCTCATATTTTTCGGTGACCGAGATTTCCGAGAAGGGCACACCATAGACCTTCTCCACGTCATGCGGAGAGAACAGATACATGTCGGCGTTTTTCTTGGCCAACTCAAAGGTGATGTCCGGGATCACCACGCCAAGCGACAGGGTTTTGATGCGGATTTTCTCGTCCGCATTTTCACGCTTGGTGTCCAGAAACCGCATGATGTCAGGGTGATGCGCGTTCAGGTATACCGCGCCGGCGCCCTGACGTGCGCCGAGCTGGTTGGCATAGGAGAAGCTGTCTTCGAGCAGCTTCATCACCGGAATCACACCTGAGGATTGGTTTTCGATGCCTTTGATCGGCGCGCCATGTTCGCGGATGTTGGTCAGCAAAAGCGCCACACCGCCCCCACGCTTAGACAGCTGCAGCGCGGAGTTGATACCACGCCCGATGCTCTCCATGTTGTCTTCCAGGCGCAGTAGGAAGCAGGAAATCAGCTCCCCACGCGAGGCTTTGCCGGCATTCAGGAATGTCGGCGTCGCGGGCTGGAAACGGCCTTCGAGGATTTCCTCCATAAAGGACATCGCGAGATCTTCATCACCGCGCGCCAGCGTCAGGGCAGTCATCACAACACGGTCTTCATAGCGCTCCAGGAACCGCTGCCCATCCCGGGTTTTGAGCGTGTACGAGGTGTAATATTTGAACGCACCAAGGAAGGTGGGGAAGCGGAATTTCTTCGCATAAGCTTCATCCCAAATCTTGCGCATGAAGTTTTTGGAGTACTGATCCAGCACGGCCTCTTCATAGTAGCCTTCGCTCACGAGGTAGCCGAGCTTTTCATCTAATGAGTGGAAAAACACCGTATTTTGGTTGACGTGCTGCAGGAAATACTGCCGCGCCGCCATGCGGTCCGCGTCAAAGCGGATTTTACCGTCCCCATCATAAAGGTTCAGCATCGCGTTCAGCGCGTGATAATCCAAAGTGCTCAGCTCACTGTCGAGCATAGGTTGTCCCCCAATTTTTGCAGCCCGTCTGTCACGCGGGCGATATCTGTGTCGGTGCCTGCCAGTTCCAAAGTGTAGAGCAGCGGCACGTTGCATTTTTCAGAGATGATGCGGCCCGCAAGCGCGTAGGTCGCACCAAAGTTTCGATTGCCTGTGCCGATCACGCCGCAAATGTGCTTGCGCCGCGCCGGGTCATTGAGAAACCGGATCACCTGTTTGGGCACCGCGCCTCGGCCCTGGCCATCCGCATAGGTCGGACACACCAAAACAAAAGGCGCATCCACCATTGGCAGCGGCGCATCCGGCTCCACAGCGATACGTGACGCAGCCCAACCGAGCCGCGTTACAAAGCGATGCGTGTTGCCAGAAGCGGACGAAAAATAGACAAGTGCCGGAGATCGGCCCGCCACTTTAGGAGGCCAGGCGGGCAATCATGTCCGGACGGAACCCAGACCAATGTTCTCCGTTGGCTTCCACTACCGGTGCTTGGCGATAGCCCATCTCAGTCACGCGGGTCAGCGCGGTGGTGTCTTCGGTCAAATCCACCACGTCATAGCTGATGCCCTTTGCATCCAGCGCACGGGTGGTGGCAGTGCATTGTACGCAAGCGGGTTTGGAATAAACGATGATGCTCATCTGTCCTCTTTCTGTTGTCAAAGTCGAGGACGCAGTGCCCGGCAACTTCCGTGGCACGCCCCCGAACCCTCCGTTCGTGGTCTTTTTTTGCGCTGACGGCAGGTCTCCTGACTTGCGGATCTATGCTTGGCTGGCCTTCCCGAAAGCCAAGCTTTCAGTGGCGTGATCAACCTTGCTCACCGCTAACAGTTGCGGGGGCAGTGCCGGATTTTCACCGGCTTCCCTCTTAGCCCTCGACCAGAATCGAAGGAACCGAAGCAACACTATATAGAGTACCCCAAGCGATCATCGTCAATATATAGATTTGAGTTGACATGTTCTTTTTGGAGCCGGCAACACGAAGTGTATCTGGTATTGACTTTCGATCAGTCTAGAGCGGCTTAGCGTCCGAAACCCTATGATTGTGAAACCACGACAATGGTTTTTCGCCCAGGAGAGGCGGTCATTTCGCGTCGATAGCGAGGAGCGACTTTTCATGCCAAAGCGGGCTTTCAAGCTGTTCGCAGCGAATACTCGTTCACCGTCCAAGGTGCAGGATTGTTGCGTCCGCTTTGGCTGAGCGATACTTCAAATACCACGTTGGGCCAGATGTGACCTTCAATGACACACGAAAGCCGTTTCTCCAGAGCATCTGTTCCTCCTTAATTGCTCCCTGCAAAGCTGTCGTAAGAGTTGGACAATTTGCAATGAGAGAACAGGGTCGCTTTGACAACTTATTTCCCGAGATAAGAGCAGCCAGGTACGCTCGTTGCGGGTCAGAACGTTTTGCGTCTCGCACATTCAACCTACCTCCCAAATATCGCTCGAAGTGTTGCGTGGGATCTGCTGGTTATTCGCGGGTCGCTGTTTTTCGACGCATCTCGTATCGCCTTTAGCCATCCCATTTCATTCGAAGTGACCGGCTCGCCTAAGATTTCAAGTACAGCTTCAGCCGCCGTTTTGCCGATGGCTTGTTCTAGTGCAAGGCACATCAAAAATGCCGGATCGCAGTCCAGGGCAATAGCAAGGGAAGGCACTCTATCCAAGGCAACTTTCGTGCTGCCCAGCTTGATCATAGTAATCATGTTAGGATTCGTGTATCCGGCTTCTTCGGCGATCTTGGCTTGGCTCTTAGTTGGTTTCAGTTCAAGAACTCGGCGCTCAACATACTTTGCCATCTGAGTGTTTTCGTGGGGTTTCTTTGTCATCGCTATTTTCTCAAAAGTAACGCAGCACATGCTGCACATGTTCATTGTAGCGAGGGCATGGATGGGGATGTGTGGCGGGAGCGTTTTAATAATTTGGGAATGATCAAGACTAGGTATTGCACGCAAACGCTGCCCTGCCGCCCGTGCATCGAAGGGGTGTGACACAACCGAAACAAGTCGAGAAATTTTCCGGAGTTTTCTGCATCCCGTCGGCTCGTTGCTATAGCAGAAGCATGAGCGTTGATCTGGAGAAACTGAAAGCCGCATACAGCAAAACGGCTGCCTTGGTTATCGAGGACCCGGTTTACCTGCCGGTCTTCGAGCGGATCGAACGCGAAATTTCCTTTTTCGAAAAACGGGATGACGCAATCCAGAGGGCCAAGGCCATCGCCGAACGCTACAAAGCGGTCGCCTGAATGAGCCGGAGCAGGTGCGCTAGGCTCGCCCCTTTGCCATATCTTTCGCGATCGAGCGCGTGCCCCATGAGATCACGTCGGATGCGCTCATCAACTCCTGCCGCCAACATGCGGTCCTCGAAGCTGTGCCTCAGGCCATAGAGCGTATGCTTTGGTGTCTCCATCAGGCCGTTCTCGCGCAGGAACTTGTTCACGGTCGCCGACAGGCTGGCGGAGCTGTCCCTGTAGCGTGTGAAGCCGTCCGGACGCGCGCGCATTGCTTCTAGGCTGATGCCACAGAGCGGTATCACGCGCCGAGCGTTGGCGGTCTTGAGCTGGCGCACCACCGGCTCGATGGAAATGTGCGGCACGTTTCCGTCTAAGCATATCTGAGGGGCTGTTAAGGCTGCTAGCTCGCTGGGTCGGGCGCCTGTGTTTATCATGGCCAGCAGGATGCAGCGTGCGTCCTCGTTCAGCCCGTCCAGGGCTCCGGCCTCCAAGATTTTTTCCTTTATCCAGGCGTCCGAAAACGGCGGTCGAGGCTCGGCTTCTCCCTCTTTAAAACTAAGATCAGACAGAGGGAGAATTAGGTTCAAACGCTTCATCTTGTTTACGGTCTTCAGAACGTCGCCGAGATGAATGAGGTCTTTGTTGGCGCTGCCAGGAGAAAGGCCTTCGTTTTCGATCCTGTCTGGCCACCAAGTGCGGAAATCAAGCATATCATCGCCAGTGATCTCGGATATGGGCTTGTCGCCCACGACAGTGACGAAGGTCTTAATGGCCTTCTTTCGAGGGTTCTGCCACTTGCGGACCTGGTCATCGCTCTTACCCAAGGTCTTCTCTCGGGCCAGGTCCCAGTAGAGCTCTAGAGCGCGTGTAATAGCGATCGCGGGCTCCTTGGCGCCTCCGAGCAGCGCAGCTGCCTCCCGGAGATCTGGCTTACCCTTGCCCGCCGGAATGGCGTCGATCCGATCCAGAAGCTCGTCAGTAGGTAGTTTGGCGACCCTGTCTACGCGCATGTAGCGGAAGCCGCGCGCCTCTGCGAGTTCTCGAGCCGCTCCAAAGCGCTGCTCGGCATCAGAGGTGTCACCGGCTAGCTTGGCCTCCCACCCGGCCAAAAGCTGCTCCCACGCGGGACCTGCCTTCACCTCAGCCTCGGACATGCTGTCCGTGTGCAATGACTGCCAGATGAACCTGCGTGGTTCGACCGATTCATACCTTTTGGGAACCCTCCTATAGAGGGATAACTTCTTACCTCGGCGTTTAATCGCCATTGTCACCTCGCCACTGATCAGTCGATGTAAAGTAGAATGTACAGCGATTTGTATAGCAAAATAGATCTCAAGATTGGCGTAGTCTTGAGTGTATCGATAGATTCTTTGGAAAAACAGCGGGTTGCCGCTAGGCCGGAATGATGGGTAATGGCGGAGACGAAGGGATTCGAACCCTCGATACCGTTTCCGGTATACTCCCTTAGCAGGGGAGCGCCTTCGACCACTCGGCCACGTCTCCGCGGACCCGTATATTTGGCACTTCCCGCAGACACAAGGCCCAAATTTCACGAAAGTCAGAAATTTGGTGATTGGGTTTTGGGCGGGCGTAAAGGCACCTGTAAAGAACGCTCGCGAGATGGCCTCTCTGCCCCTAAGCTTCTCACAACATTTGTTTTGGGAGGACGTGACATGAGTTTGGATGAGGAGATGTTCCTGAAGGGGCTGGCGGCGCGTAAGGCCACGTTGGGGGCGGAGTATGTGCAGAACACCTTGGACAACGCTGATGACTTTCATCGCCCGTTTCAGGAGGCGATGACCGCTTGGTGCTGGGGGTTTGGGTGGGGAGACGACACGATTGATGCCAAAACCCGTTCGATGATGAACCTGTCGATGATTGCAGCCCTTGGAAAGATGACCGAGTGGGAGATCCATCTGCGCGGGGCTCTATCCAATGGCGTGAGCAAAAACGAGGTGCAGTCCATCATCCATGTGGTTGGCATCTACTGTGGGGTGCCTCAGGCGCTGGAGTGTTTCCGTGTGGCCAAGCGGGTGTTTGCTGAGGATGAAAAGTAATCTTTTTGCCACAAGGTGTTACGATTTTCTTTCCACCCGTATGATCCGCTTTGCACAGGGCCGCGTATCGAGGATATGGTGAGTGCAACACTTGATATCCCCCGCGCCTCGGCCGCAAACCTGAAGGTGCGTCGCAATGAAAGGCAGCGTGTGTCGCAAGCTAAAGCCGCGCCCTCGCAGGAAACCCTGTGGATGATTGCCGTGCGTGATCATCGCGACAAGGCTGCGTTTGCGTCTCTGTTTGACCATTTCGCGCCGCGGCTCAAAGGGTTTGTGATGCGAAACGGCACCTCTGCCGCGCAAGCGGAGGAGATTGTGCAGGACGTGATGCTGACGTTGTGGCGTAAGGCCCACATGTTTGATCCGCATCGCGCACAGGTCTCGGCTTGGGTTTATCAAATTGTTCGCAACCGTCAGATCGACGTCGCTCGCAAGGAAAATCGGCCCATGCCCGAAGCTCTCAAAGAAGAGCCGGAGGCCGAGCCCGATGCGACACAGATTGTGGCGATTGAACAGGAAACGGGACAATTGCGTGCCGCGCTTGCCAAGCTGCGCCCAGAGCAGCGTGAGGTGATAGAAAAGGCCTATTTGGGCGAGCTGACCCATCAGGAGATCAGCAACCAGACCGGTCTGCCGCTTGGCACCATCAAATCACGCATACGTCTGGGGCTTCAGCGCCTTCGACATGAACTCAAAGATCTCTCGGAATGAGCTAGCCTATGCCCGCAATCACTCATCATATCCCAGAGCCAATGATGGCCGCTTATGCCGCAGGCACCCTGCCGAACGCATTTTCCCTTGTGGTGGCCACGCAGGTTTCCATGTCCGCGGAGGCGCGTGCCACCCTTCAGGCGCATGAAGCCGTGGGCGGTATTGTTCTGGAGGATACCAGCTCTGTGGCTGTGTCTGACAATATGAAGTCCAACCTCCTGTCGATGCTCGATGATCCTATGCCGGAAGAGCCGGTGTATACACGTAATGGCGTGTACCCTGCGCCTGTAATGGAAGCGCTCAAAGGGCGGGAACCACGTTGGAAAACGCTTGGCATGGGTGTGAAACAGGACATTTTGGCCGAAGATGAGTTTGGGTCCGTCCGGCTGCTATACATTCCACCGGAACAGGCGGTGCCGGATCACGGTCACAACGGTCTGGAAATGACCCTTGTGTTGCAAGGCAGCTTTAGTGATGAAACCGGACGCTTTGGGGTTGGGGATGTGGAAGTGGCCGACGAGACGTTGGAACATACGCCGATTGCTGGGGCAGGGGAGCCATGCATTTGCCTCGCCGCCACGGACGCCCGCTTAAAGTTCAACGCCTTTGTGCCTAGGTTGCTGCAACCGCTATTCCGTATCTAGTTGGCTACATGTGCCCGTATATGCTGCTCTATTTCCCAGCCCTTAAGGTTTGACCGCATCCCAACCGGGAAAAACCTTGGGCTGTGGTTTCCCACGCTTTGTCGCACGTAACATATCCAAACTGCGTTCGATCTCGGCTTGCGTCATATTGCGCGCAATGACAACAATCCGTGTTTTGGTGTCGTTTGGGTCCCAGTTAATCAAAGGCTCGGGGCGATCAAAGATGTGTTGAACACCGTGAAACACAAACGGTGTAGGAATGTCTTTGAGAAAGACAATGCCCTTAACGCGCAGTAGGTTCGGTCCTTTCAAGGCAACCAAAGTGTCCAGCCAGTGATCAAAAACCTCGTCTTCAACCGGCGTGTCCAATGTGATGGACCCGGATTGAATGCTTGCATTATGCGGCGAAAACAAAGGTTGGGACGGCGCTTTAGACAAACCGGATAGATTGGCCAAAGGGTCTGTTGGCGCAGGGCTTGGCTCTTGTCGTGTCATCCAGGCTAGCGCTTGGGGGCCTGTTGCCTCGCGCCGAATGCCGGACAGGCCAAACATCTTTTGGGGATCGTTGGCGACATCCGTCACAGTGATGATTTGTGCCGTGGGATTGGTGTCTTTGAGGCGGGCTGTAAGTGCGGCGACTTCAGCGCCAGACACCAAGTCGGTTTTACTGAGCACCAAGAGATCTGCGGTGGCCGCCTGAGAGACGGCTTCAAACTGCGCGTCCAGAGTTTTTTGCCCGTTAGCGGCATCTACCAAAGTCACCACTCCGTCCAAAAAACATGTCGTCACAAGTGCATAATCCACCAAGAGTGTTTGCCGGATTGGCACCGGGTCGGCGAGCCCTGTGGTTTCAATCACCACTCTGTCGAAGGCCAGGTCACCCTGTTCGCGACGATCCAAAAGGTTGGTCAGAGTTTGGGACAGGTCTCCCCGGATGGAGCAACAAAGGCAGCCGGAAGCCATAAGAACCACTTCTTCGTCAGAGGCTTAAATAAGATCATGGTCAAGTCCAACTTCTCCAAACTCATTCACAATTACCGCGATGCGATCAGGGTTGTCTGAAGATAGTATTTTGTTAAGCAGCGTGGACTTTCCTGCTCCGAGAAAGCCTGTGAGCAGCGTGACGGGAAGGCGTGTTTCGGGCATGGGGCACCTTTGACAATGGGTGGGTGACAGCGGCCCGAACAAATAGTGTTATGTTATAGCAATATCAACATCTACTTGCCGCGATAGATCAGCAAGTCCGGCAGGAATTGCAGGCTCTTCATTACCAAGGAAAACGGGCGCGGGAAATCTGTGCGGAACCGTTCGGTACGCATTGCCTGAACCACCCGAGCGGCGGCGTCCTCGGCCTGCATCAACATCGGCATCGCAAAACTGTTTTTCTCGGTCAAGCGGGTTTTGATGAAGCCAGGGTTGATCAAGCGCACCGTCACGCCGGTGTCCTTCAGGTCATGGCGCATGGTTTCTGCCAGGCTCACTAAAGCGGCTTTGCTCGCGCCGTACCCAATGGCCTTGGGCAAGCCGCGATAGCCAGCCAGGGAGCCAATCAAGGTGATGTCGCCATGGCCTTGCGCGACAAACTTGGGGGTGACCTCTCCCAACACCCGCATCGCGCCCATGAAGTTCACATCCGCCATTTGCAAGGCTGCATGGCTGTCCCAGTTCGTAGCGGGCATTGGGTCATAGGCGCCAGCATTGTAGATCACGCCGTCGATCCGTCCGACAGATTTGGCGGCAGCCCGCACCGCGTCGGTATCGGTCACATCCAGGATCAACACACGGGAGCCGGGCAGGGCGGAACACAAGCTGGCCAGCCGCTCGCCATTGCGGGCCGATAGGATCACCTGCGCGCCTTCTTCGCTCAGTTGTTCCGCAATCGCGCGGCCCAGCCCTTCGCTTGCCCCGATCAGCCAATATGTTTTGCCTGCAAACTCAATCATTCGCCCGGCGCCGTGGTTGGGGTGTTCTCAGACAGCAGGGTGGTCGGCGCCGGTTGCTTTTTGAGAAACGGCGCTTTTTTGACCCACAAGATGATCGCCTGCCAATGGATCAAAGCCACAACGCGCGCCGCGCCGAGGGGACGGCGCAGTGCGGCCCACAATAGGCTGCGGCTGCGGGCAGGGTTTCGTGGCCCGGCCAAAGTGGCAATCACACCCTGGTCACCGTTTTCATAGGCGATCCGGATGCGCACCAGGTCTGGGGTAAACGCGAAGTTGAAACGGTAGTGCCCCTCAACCTTTTGAAACGGGGAGACATGCATCAGCTTTTCCGCGGTCAGCCGATCAGAGGCAGCAATCGGGCGAAAATCCATGTGGGCGCAGAAGTAGCAGTGCCGGTCGCCAAACGTGTTGTTGACCTCTGCCACAAAGGCGCAGGGCTGATCGTCAATGACGGCCACCCAGAAACTCACTGGATTGAAATGGAACCAAAGGAAACTCGGCTGGGTGAGTAGCAAAAGTTGTGCTTCTTCAACGGGAAATCCACGCTTGAGCAACACGTCCCGAAACCATTCCAAGCCGCTGCCGTGATCACGTGTGCCACCATGCCGGTGATCCCACAGCGACCAGAGGTTAAACCCGTTGCGCGAGAGCACAGCAGGCAATTTTCCAGGGGTATCGAGATCGACAACAACAAAGTCCACGCCGTATTTGAAGGCGTTTTTCAGCCCGCCACGGCGGGCATGCATCGTCTCTGCTTGAATGTGGTCCAAAGTCATATGAGTGTTACGCCTATCAAACCGGTTTGGTTCACTCCTGTTTGCCAACACATATGGATTTTTGAAAGAGTGAACCAATCAAATTGGCGCGCCGTATCCCCTTTCAAACGATCAGAAAAAGAGGACCACCATGTTTGATCAGAGCATCGGCAGCCGCCGCAAGACCGCCATCGTTGGCTCCGGGATTTCCGGCATGTCGGCGGCCTATTATCTGGCTGAACAGCATGATGTCACCCTCATCGAAGCTGCGCCACGTCTGGGGGGACATGCGCGCACCGTGATCGCCGGCAAAAACGGGGATCAGCCGGTCGATACCGGCTTTATTGTGTTCAACTATGCCACGTATCCCTATCTGACCCGCCTGTTTGAGGAACTCGATGTGCCGGTGGCGAAAAGCGAAATGAGCTTTGGCGCTTCGATCAATGACGGCTGGCTGGAGTATGGCCTCAACAACCTCAAAGCCATCACCGCACAGAAACGCAATCTGCTGCGTCCCAAGTTCTACGGGATGATCCGTGACATTCTGAAGTTTGGCAAATACGCCGAAACCGCTGCAAACACAGATGACATCACAATTGGTGAGTTGGTGGATCAGCTAAAACTTGGCACGTGGTTCCGAGACAACTACATGATGCCAATGTGTGGGGCGATCTGGTCTACGCCCATTGCGGACATCGATCAATTCCCGGCCAAGTCTCTGGTGCAATTCTTCAAAAACCACGCTTTGTTAGCTGGCAGCACGCCGCACCAATGGTGGACCGTAGATGGTGGCAGCATTGAATATGTCCGTCGGCTTGAGGCGGCGATGGTTCGGCGTGGTGTCACGCTCGTGACCGGCGCGCCGGTCACGAGCGTGACACGCGGTATGCTTGACGGGCGTGCAACGCCGGGTGTGCAGGTGGCGATCAAAGGCGCTGAGGCGCAAGAGTTCGACGACATCATTTTTGCGTGTCATTCCGATCAGACGCTGGCGATCCTCGGGGATGCGGCCACCACAGCGGAACGGGCGGCTTTGTCCGCGATCCGCTACCAGCCCAACCGCGCGGTGCTGCACCGCGATGACAGTGTTATGCCCAAGGCGCGAGATTGCTGGTCCAGTTGGTCTTATCGCTCCCAAAATGGGGCCATTGGCCTGAGCTATTGGATGAACCGGCTGCAAAATATCGACGAGAGCGACCCGCTGTTTGTCACCCTGAACCCTACGTCGGAAATCCCGGCGGAGTTAGTTTACGACGATGTCACTTTTGCGCATCCGGTGTTCGATAAGGCCGCAATCCAGGCCCAAAAAGACATCGCGGCGGTGCAGGGCCTCAACCGCACATGGTTTGCGGGGGCGTATAACCGGCATGGCTTCCACGAGGACGGCATTGCCAGCGCCATGGCGGTTGTGGACCTTATCGGTGCGCAGCAGGTTGCTGCGCCAGCGGATCTGACCCAGACCGGCGACGCCGCAAACGGAGCGTGGTTGCGCGACGCAAGTTGATTGTGCCTTCACCTAAACAACATACGTACGGGTACCCGCGGGTGAGCCTCTATGCCTTGATGCTCGCTGCGGCGGGCATCCCGCTTTATATCCATTTGCCGCGCTTTGCCTCGGTTGAGCTGGGCATAGGATTGGCGGCGCTGGGCAGGTTGTTGTTGGCGTTGCGGGTGATCGATTTGGTGCAAGATCCTTTGATCGGCTGGGCCATTGACCGCTTCCCCAAGGCGCAAAACCTCTTTGCGTTGAGCGCAGCCGCCGGGTTGGTCATTGGCTTTCCGCTGTTGTTTTCGGTCACGGGGCAGGGCGGCCTGCTGCGCCTCACCGCCGTGCTCATTTTGCTGTTCTCCGCCTACAGCCTTGGCATGATCCTGCTCTATGCGCGCAGCGCCACCTTGGCCAAATCCCCAACGGCGCCAGATCTAATGCGGTTGGCGGCATGGCGGGAGGGCGGGATGCTCACCGGCGTGATCTTGGCAGCCATGTTACCCGCGCTTCTGGTTGCCATGGGCGCCGCGGGCGAAGGCTATGGCGCCTTTGGCTGGGCGCTGGGCGGCGTGGCCGTGATTGCCGCGGTGATCAGCTATCCCATTTGGCAACGCCGGGTGATCAAAGGGGACAAACCCTCGTTGCAAGGCCTGGCGCAAGCCGGCGCGCTCAAGCTCTTGCTGCTCGCGTTGGTGAACAGCCTTCCCGTGGCAATCACCTCCACGCTCTTCCTGTTTTTTGTCGAAGACCGCCTGATGCTCGCAGGCCAAGCCGGTCCGCTGCTGGTGCTGTTTTTCCTTTCGGCAGGGCTCAGCGTGCCGCTCTGGACACGGCTGGCCAACCGCGTGGGTGGCCGTCAAGCGCTCTTGATCGCAATGCCACTGGCGATCGGTAGCTTTGTCGGCGCGGCCTTTCTGGCGCCGGGCCAAATAGCGGGTTTTGCGGTGATCTGTTTGGCGTCTGGTGCAGCTTTGGGCGCGGATATGGTGATCCTTCCGGCGCTCTTCTCCGTATCCCTCACAAATGCAGGGCTCAACGCAGCGTTGGCCTTTGGCGTTTGGTCCTTTGCTGGAAAACTGGCCCTTGCTCTGGCGGCGTTCTTTGTATTGCCGATGTTGCAGGCCGCCGGGTTTCAGCCGGGCCAAACCAACACACCGGAGGCAATGACAATGCTCACCGTTGCTTACGCGGTGGTGCCCTGTGTGTTGAAACTTTTTGCGTTGGCCCTTGTGCTGACTTTGCCCACCAAGGAGGCAGTGGCATGAAACTGTTCACCCTTTTCCTGATGATGACCCTCGGTCTGGTCTATATGAAATCGCGGCTGTTCAGCTTCCGCGCCCAAACGGCTTCGGATTATGCTGGCCTCGGCCCGGCAATTTCCCTGCGGGATCACCTGAACGGAGAAATCCTGTCAGAAGGTCTGATCTATGGCCCCAACGGGCGTGTGACCAACAGCTTTGTTGCCAAAATGGTCGGCCAGTGGGAAGGCAACAAAGGCACCCTGAGCGAGGCGTTTACCTACTCCAACGGCAAACAGCAGAACCGCAAATGGTTCCTGACCATGGGCAATGACAACCGTTTCACGGCCACAGCGGATGACATCGTGGGGGAGGCCACCGGCGAAGTCTCTGGCGCAACGATCCGCATGGACTACACCATTGTGCTGCCTGAGGACTCTGGCGGGCACAAACTCAACGTGACCGATTGGCTTTATCTGACCGAAAGCGGCGTGATCATGAACCGCTCAGAGATGCGCAAATTTGGGCTGAAGGTGGCGGAACTGGTCGCCACCATGCGTCCGCAGTAACGCAATTAGCCCTTTTTGGCACCGATCTTTGGCTCGGTGCCAGTCCGCAGACGGGCGATGTTCTCATGATGGCGGGCAAAGACAATCACCGCCAAAATAACCGCCAGAACAAGCGCGTTGCCATAGCCCAGAACCAGCATCCAGACCGCGCTGGAGGCCGCGGCTACCAAAGCGGAGAGCGACGAAATCCGGCTCACCGCGGCGGTCGCCAGCCACGTCAAACAGCAGGCAATGCCCACCGGCCAGGCCAGTGCCAGCATCAGGCCAAGGAAGGTCGCAACCCCTTTGCCGCCCTTAAACTTCAACCACACCGGATAGCAGTGGCCCAAGAAAGCCATAAGCCCCGCCACCTGTGCGGCGTCTTCGCCAGCCATTATCCGCGCGATCAGCACGGCCACCGCGCCCTTGCCGCCATCCAGGATCAGGGTCAGCGCCGCCGCCTTCTTGCTGCCAGTGCGCAACACGTTTGTGGCACCAATGTTGCCTGAGCCAATTTCGCGCAGGTTGCCGAGCCCCATGACCTTGGACAGAACCATGCCAAAGGGGATCGATCCCAGCACATAGCCAACAACCGCCCAAAGTAGCAGGGCAGGCAACGCAGTTTCCAAGACGGGCATCAGTCTCTCCGGTAAACGGCCGCACCGGCCACGTAAGTTGCCAGCACCTTACCCTGCAGGCGGGCGCCGTCAAACGGCGTGTTTTTGGATTTGGACTTCAGCTTAAATCGGTCGAGCACAAACGGCGCATCCGCATCGAACAGCACCAGATCCGCCGGCGCATCCGCTTCCAAGCGGCCGCTCGCCAGACCAAGACGTTTGGCCGGGTTCAGCGCCATGGCGCGGAATAGTTCCGGCAGCGTCAGGCTGCCGTTGTGATAGAGCCGCAGCGCCGCTGGCAGCAGCGTTTCCAGCCCCACCGCACCGGAGGCCGCTTCCTCAAACGGCAGGCGCTTGCTCTCTTCGTCCTGCGGCGTGTGCATCGAGGAAATTGTGTCAATCAACCCGGATTTCACCGCGTCGATCAGCGCCAATCGATCCTCTTCCGCGCGCAGCGGCGGTTTGATTTTGAAAAACGTCCGGTAGTCCGCCACGTCCAACTCATTCAGAGTCAGATGGTGGATCGAGGTCCCCGCCGTAACGTCCAGCCCGTTCTTCTTGGCACGTTCTAGTGCGGGCAAGGCGCGGGCGGCGGTGATCTGATCGGCGTGGTACTTTGCGCCGGTCATCTCCACAAGCGCCATATCACGATCCAGCCCCATACGCTCTGCCATAGGCGACACCGCCGGCAGACCACGCAACGCCGCAAACTTGCCCGCCGTGGCCGCCGCGCCTTTGGACAGGCCAGGGTCCTGCGGATGCGCGATCACCAAGGCGCCACAAGAGCGGGCATAGCTCAACGCGCGGGACAAGACCTTGGGATCGGTCACCACGTTGTCACAGTCGGTGAAGGCCACTGCGCCGGCATCCAGCAGGAAGCCGATCTCGGTCATCTCTTTGCCGTCGCGGCCTTTGGTCAGCGCCGCCATCGGCAACACGTTCACCGGTGCCGCCTCATTGGCGCGGCGCTCGACAAGCTCCAGCACCTCGGGCGTATCAATCGCTGGCAGCGTGTCAGGCCGTGTGACCATGGTGGTCACACCACCTGCCGCCGCCGCTGCGCCCGCAGATTTGTAGCTTTCCTTGTGGCGTTCACCGGGCTCACAGACCTTCACGCCAATGTCCACAATCCCCGGGGCGAGGCATTTGCCACCGCAGTCGACAACCTCGTCTGCCTGTGGCGCGGCCTCATAGCCCACTTCTGCGATGACGCTATCCGCCACCAAAACCCACCCAAGGGCGTCGCTGTCCGTTGCCGGATCGATCAAACGGGCGTTTGTGAAAAGCGTGCTCATTGGTGATCTCCTTGAGCCGACGCGCGGCGGATTTTAGTGAGAGGTCGATAGGTCAAGAGGAGGCCCCATTCATGGAGCGCTCAATTGCGGCCATGGTGGCCTGTGGGTCCGCTTGGTATTTGATCAGGTGCTTGTCGCCATTCTTGGTAACCACCTGCACAAAGCTGCCCAGTTTGTTCAGCTCGGCAATGTTGGTGAGCGCAATCGCCCGCCCGCCGGGGCCAAGCAGCCGTTGGTTGGTCAAATCCCAGCGCACGGCCAGTTCATCGGACATCAGATACCCTGCGCGCACCACGACAGCGGCCAAACCCCCAACGGCACCGGTCCACACATAAGGGTTGCCTACGGCCCATAAGATGCCCATGCCCGCCGCCATGGCTCCGGCGGCGATCCAGGCGTTGGTGCGCACATAGCTGCTGCGTTCGCCTTGAAAGCTCTGCATCACAGTCTCGCCGTCCAAAAGCTCTGCGGTGGGTGTCAAAAGATCAGGCATCACAAAATCCAGAACAGCAGCACGCCCAGAACAAGCGCAACAAGGGGCAGGGCCACGAGGGCCAGCAAAAGTGTCATATGTGGGTTGGACGACGGGGCAGGGGGCGTTTCCCCACTGGTCGGTGCCACGCCTTTGGCGCTGGCATCCGGCAGCGGTTCAAAATGCACCGGCGCGCCGTCTTCTTTGTAGGTGCCAATCCAGCGCAGCGGTGCTTTGGGGGACAAGGGCTGCGCAACGCCATCAAAGGCCGCCGACAGCACAACCAGCACCCAGCCCTTCTGCGCCGCCAAGCGCGCGGCGTCTTCGTCCACGTCCTTTTGGGCAATGCCCAGCCCTTCAACCATGTAGCCGGTCAGGCCAAGCTCTTCGAGGTCGCTCACCGGGAACAGCTCGATGAAGTCTTCATCCAGATAGGTGAAACCAAGCGCATCCTTCAGTGGCCAGGACAGCAACGTGCCATCCGCACCCGTGTCTTGCGCGCGAAACGCGTCCATGTCCTCAGACGGCAGATCGACGGCAAACAGCCGCACCAAGCCACGTTCTGAAGAGGAGACCTGCACGTGTCTTAGCCCCCGATCCAGATCATCAGGCCGACAAAGGCAAACATCACCAGCAGTGCCACGGTGGCGACCATGCCGGACATGCGCGGGTCTTTGGGATCTTCGCTCATGCCATCACCTCCGTCTGGCGGGAAGCGCGCAGGTTGCGCGCCAAAAGGTCCATCGCGGCCATACGCACGGCCACGCCCATCTCCACCTGTTCCTGAATGACCGAGCGGTTGATGTCGTCGGCAATCTCGCCGTCAATCTCCACGCCGCGGTTCATCGGGCCTGGGTGCATCACAATCGCATTGTCTTTGGCGTGGGCCAGTTTGGCGGCGTCCAGACCGTAGCGGTGATAATATTCGCGCTCGGACGGGATAAACCCACCGTCCATGCGTTCTTTCTGAAGGCGCAGCATCATCACCACGTCCACATCTTTGAGGCCTTCTTCCATGTCTTCATAAATCTCCGCGCCAAACTCAGCGAAGTTGCCGGGCACCAGAGTTGGCGGCCCGATCAGGCGCACACGGTTTTCCATTTTGCCCAGCAGGATCAGGTTGGAGCGCGCCACGCGGCTGTGCGCGATGTCACCACAGATCGCGATGTTCAGGCGGTGCAACCGGCCTTTGGCGCGGCGAATGGTCAGCGCATCCAGCAGCGCCTGAGTCGGGTGTTCATGGCGGCCGTCACCGGCGTTCAGCACCGCGCAATTCACCTTTTGCGCCAGCAGGTCCACCGCGCCGGAATGCGGGTGGCGGACGACCAGCAAATCCGGATGCATCGCGTTGAGCGTCATCGCCGTGTCAATCAGCGTCTCGCCCTTTTTGATCGAGCTCGCCTGCATCGCCATGTTCATCACATCGGCGCCCAGACGTTTGCCGGCGATCTCAAAACTCGCCTGCGTGCGGGTGGAGTTTTCAAAGAACATGTTGATCTGTGTGAGACCGGCCAGCGCATCGGAATGCTTCTGCGCGCGGCGGTTCTGATCGACGTATTGATCCGCGAGGTCCAGCACGGTGGTGATCTCTTCGGGCCGCAATGGCTCGATCCCCAAAAGATGCTTGTGATCAAAGCGCATGTGCTGCTCCTTTTGCCGAGATTGGCCTGCTTATATGAAGGCGGAGAAGGCGGGGCAAGCACCCGTCTGGTGGATCGGAGGTTATGTGCTCTTTTGTCTGTCGATCAGCCGGTCTACTCTGCGGCTATGGAATCGGCATTGGACTATCATACGGCGCGCGCCTTGCTGGAATGGCATGTGGAACTTGGCGTCACCGAAGCCATTCTGGACGCGCCTCTGGACCGCTACGAAGTCCCCAAAGAAGACCCCAAGAAAAAAGCCGCTGCCGCCATGCCGGAGGCGCCTGTCGCTCCGGTGCGCAAGCCTGCGATTGATCCGGTCGCGGAAGCTGAAAAGGCCGCAAAAGCCGCAGGGAATCTCGCTGCGCTGGAACAAGCCTTGGCGCAGTTTGAACATTGCACTCTCAAGCGCGGCGCGCGCAAAATGGTGTTTGCCGACGGCAACCCTGCCGCGCGTGTGTTGGTGCTTGGCGACGCGCCGGATCGGGACGAAGACCGCGCAGGCAAACCCTACATGGGCCGCACGGGCGCTTTGTTTGACAATATGTTTGCCGCGTTGGACATGGGGCGCGACGTGCCGCTGAGCAAAGACTCGATCTACATCGTGCCGGTTGTGCCGTGGCGGGCGCAGCGGGGGGGCGAAGTGCCGCCGCCGGTGTTGGCCATGATGCGCCCCTTTGTGGAGCGCCATGTGCAACTGGTCGCGCCCGATTTTGTTGTGGTGATGGGCAACGCCGCCTTGGAGTGCGTCACCGGCAAGCGTGGCATCAGCCGGGCCCGTGGCGAGTGGCAGACATACTTTGACAAACCTGTTTTGCCGATGATGAGTCCCTCGGACCTGTTGCGCCGCCCCGCCCTAAAGCGCGAAGCTTGGGCCGACCTGCTCAGCCTGAAAGCCAAACTGGACGCGCCCACATGAAAATCCTCGCCTTCTCCGACCTGCACCGTGCCGCGCCTGCGGCCCGCCGCCTTGTTGAGATGAGCCAGGACGCGGATCTGGTTATCGCGGCAGGGGATTTTACAAACCACCGCATAGACTTGCCCGGAGCCTTAGACTTGATCGCAGGCATCACCGCGCCAATAGTCATGGTGCCCGGCAACAACGAGAGCGAAGATGAACTGCGCGCCGCCGCGCCCGGCAACGCCACAGTCCTGCACGGCGAGGCGACAACTTTCGAAGGTGTCAGGATTTTTGGCCTTGGCTACGCCGTCCCTGTCACCCCTTTCAAAGACTGGTCCTGCGACCTTGATGAGCCCACCGCCGCCAAAATGCTCACCGCCTGCGAAACCGCCGACATCCTGATCAGCCACTCGCCCCCCAAAGGCCACGTCGATGTGACCTCCACCGGCCTCTCACTTGGCTCCACCGCAGTGCTTGAGGCAATAGAGCGCATTGCGCCGCCCTTGGTCGTATGTGGTCATATCCACGATTGTTGGGGTCAGTCGTCGCAGGTTGGCCCGTCCCAAGTTGTGAACCTCGGCCCCTCCGGCACGTGGTTTGACATCGCCCCATCCGCCTAGGAGACCGCCATGGGCCGCATCGACGAAAGCAAATCCTTCATCCCCGTGAAGATCGCCATCCTGACGGTGAGTGACAGCCGCGACCTTAGCCAGGACCGTTCCGGCGACACGTTGGTGGCCCGGCTGGAAGAGGCGGGGCACGTTCTGGCCGACCGCACAATCATCAAAGACGAACGCGCCGAAATTGCCGACCAACTCCGCGCATGGTGCGCGGATGAGGCCATCGACGTGATCATCTCCACGGGCGGCACCGGCCTCACCGGGCGTGACGTCACTGTGGAGGCGCACCGCGACGTTTATGAAAAAGAGATCGAGGCCTTTGGCACCGTTTTCACCATGGTGTCGATGCAAAAAATCGGCACCTCCGCCGTGCAGTCCCGCGCCACAGGCGGCGTGTCCAACGGCACTTATCTCTTTGCACTGCCCGGCAGCCCCGGCGCCTGCAAAGACGCCTGGGACGAAATCCTGAAGTACCAGCTCGACTACCGCCACATGCCCTGCAATTTTGTGGAAATCATGCCGCGGCTGGATGAGCACCTGAAGCGGTCCAAGTAATTTCAGGCCCCCCCTAAAACTTTTTGACAAAAAATGTGACGGAACGTTTGCACCCGTCCGTATCACCTATGCGTGCCTTGGCTTTTGGTCTGGGCAGGCGCATCATGGACTAGACCACCGACGCTGGGAGGCGAGGCAGATGAGATTTTTGCGACAAAGTCTGACGGGGCTTTTTTTGCTCTCCGCCACAGTGGCTTTGATCCTTTACGCGGGCAGCCTCGTGTTTAACGCGATCGAAGAGCGCATGGCCCGCGACAGCAAAGGTCCGCCAGCACGTGAGCGTGTCTTTACTGTTAATGTAAAAACCGCACAGCCCGGCGCGGAGACACCGGAATTGGTCGCCTTTGGCGAGGTGCAGAGCCGCCGTTCTTTGGAAGTCCGCGCCGCTGCCGCAGGCACGGTGATATTCCTATCTGAGAATTTTGAGGACGGTGCCAATGTCTCAGCCGGCGAAGTGCTCGCCAAGATTGACCCCACCAAAGCCCGCTATGCTTTGGACCGCATCGCTGCGGACCTTCTGGACGCTGAAGCGGAACAGCGCGACGCGGACCGCACGCTGATCTTGGCGCAGGACGAACTGAAATCCGCCGAGGCCCAGTTGGGCCTGCGCCAAAAGGCGTTTGACCGCCAAATCGACCTGCAAGAGCGTGGCGTGGGTACCGCCGCCGCCGTCGAAGTGGCTGAGCTGGCGCAGGCGGCAGCTCGCCAAGCCGTCTTGTCCAACCGCCGGGCTTTGGCACAGGCTGAGGCCCGCGTGGATCAGGCCAAAACCCGACTGGACCGCACCAAAATTCTGTTGGCCGAGGCGCAGAAAGATCTCGACGACACCATCATCACCGCGGATTTCTCCGGCACGCTGTCGGAGGTCAACATCGTGCAGGGCGGTTTGGTCTCTATGAACGAACGCCTTGCGACTTTGATCGATGCACAAGCTCTGGAAGTGGCTTTCCGTGTGTCCACCACGCAATACGCACGGCTTTTGGATGACGCCAACAACCTGCATCGCGCGGAGGTCAAAGTGGCCATGGATGTGCTTGGCGCAGACCTGACGGCAACTGGTGTGATTACCCGCGATGCGGCTGCCGTTGGCGAAGGCCAAACCGGGCGCGTACTTTATGCCCGCCTGGATGGCCCGCGCGGCCTGAAGCCGGGAGATTTTGTCACCGTACGCGTGCGTGAACCCGAGCTGGAAGACGTTGTGCGGTTGCCCGCCACGGCCATCAATGCTGCGCACGAGGTGCTGGTTGTGGGCGAAGGCAACCGCTTGACCACCCAAAAAGTCCGTCTTGTGCGCCGGCAAGGCGACGACGTATTGGTGCGCGGACGCGGTTTGGCAGGGCAACAGGTGGTGTCGCGTCGCACACCGCTATTGGGCGAAGGCATCGCGGTGAAACCCCTGACAGGCGAGGAGAAAATCCCGGACGCCCCGGCCATGGTGGCTCTGAGTGACGAAGAGCGCGCCAAGTTTGTCGCCGCAATTGAGGCCAATGGGCGCATTCCGTCAGACGCCAAAGAACGCATGTTGCAGGCGCTCAGTCAGCCGGAAGTGCCCGCGCGTATGGTCGAACGCCTGCGCAGCCGGATGGGGGGCTAAGCCATGCGGGAAATCGGCGACCGCGCCAGCGGCATTCTGAGCTACTTCACCCGCCACGCCACCGCCGCCAACCTGCTTTTGGTGGTGCTGATATTGGCGGGTATCGCCGCTATGCCACGCATGCGGGCGCAGTTCTTTCCGGATGTGATTGTCGACAACGTGACGGTTTCTGTTGTCTGGGAGGGGGCAGGGGCCGAAGATGTCGATGCGGCGATTGTACAGGTGATGGAGCCTGCCCTGCTTGCTGTGGAAGGTGTGGAGAGCACCGCGTCTCGCTCCACCGAGGGCAGCGCCCGTATCACCCTCGACTTTGAACCCGGTTGGGATATGGCGCGCGCCACCGATGATGTGCAGGTGGCCGTGGACGCGGTAAACACCTTGCCAACAGAAGCCGAAGACCCAACGGTTCGGCGCGGCGCTTGGCGTGATCGCGTGACCGATGTGGTCATCACCGGTCCAGTGGACATTGATCAGATCGCGCGATTTGCCGATGAATTTGTCGCGCGGCTGTATACCGAAGGTGTCACCCGCACCACCATTCGCGGCTTGGCTGAACGGCAGACCATTGTCGAAGTATCCTCTGTGGATCTGATCACCCACGACATCTCCATGGAGCAAATCGCGCAGGCCGTGGCGCAAGAGGTCAACGCAGACCCGGCTGGCGACGTAACGGGTGCCTTTGCCCGTGTGCGCACAGGGGTAGAAAAACGCGCGCCGGATAAGATCGCCGGCATTGTGCTGCGCTCCAATTCCGATGGCACAAAGCTGACCGTGGACGACGTGGCCACCCTGCGCGTTGAGGGCGTGGATCGCAACCGCACCTATTTTGTGGGAGAAGATCCAGCAATTTCAGTTCGTGTAGATCGGACAGAGGCCGGGGATGCCATTGCGATGCAGGCGGTGGTGGAAGATGTCGCAGCCGAGATGCAGGCGACCTTGCCGCAAGGCGTGAACATCGAGCTGATCCGCACCCGCTCAGAGGCGATTACCGGACGTTTGAACCTGTTGATTGATAACGGTCTGATGGGGCTGGCTCTGGTGATCGTGCTGTTGTTCTTGTTCCTGAATACCCGCACGGCCTTCTGGGTGGCCGCTGGTATTCCAACGGCGATGTTTGCCGCTGTGGCACTGATGTATGCGGCCGGGCTCACGATCAATATGATCTCGCTGTTTGGCCTGATCATCACACTCGGCATTGTGGTCGACGACGCAATTGTGGTGGGAGAACACGCCGACGCCCGGGCGCGCCGCCTCAACGAAACACCGTTTGTAGCGGCCGAAAAAGCCGCCAAACGCATGTCATTGCCGGTGTTTTCCTCCACCATCACCACCGTGATTGCCTTCTTTGGCTTGACCTTAATTGGCGGTCGCTTTGGCGATCTGATTGCAGACATCCCGTTCACAGTGATTGTCGTGCTGATGGCGTCTCTGGTCGAATGTTTCCTGATCCTGCCACACCACATGGCACATGCCATTAAAAACTCCGCCAAAGAGCATTGGTACGATGTGCCCTCCCGCGTGGTGAACCGCGGCTTCCGCTGGGTGCGCGAAACTCTGTTCCGCCCCTTCATGCGCTTTGTGATCTGGGCACGGTATCCTGTCATGGCGGTGGCCGTGGTTGCTCTGGCCACGCAAGCGGCGCTGTTCATAGGCGGTGACGTAAAATGGCGCTTTTTCAACGCGCCGGAACGCGGCTCGGTGACCGGTAACTTCGCCATGCTGCCAAGCGCCTCTCGCGCCGACAGCCTGGCGATGATGAAAGAGATGCAACGGGCTACAGAAGAATTGGGCAAAGACTATGAAGAGCGGTTTGGTACCAACCCTCTGGACTATGTCATTGCGGAGATAGGCGGTAACTCCGGCCGCTCCATTCCCGGCTCAGAGAGCCTTGATCCTGATCTGCTGGGCAGCATTGCCATTGAACTCATCGATGCCGACCTGCGCCCCTATTCCAGCTTTGCCTTCGTCGGCGAGCTGCAAGACCGTGTCGCGCGCCACCCCTTGGTGGAAACCATCAGCTTCCGAGGCTGGCGTTCCGGTCCCGGCGGTGATGCGCTGGACGTGCAGTTCTCCGGCGCTGACAGCGAAACGCTCAAGTCCGCCAGCGAAGCCCTTAAAACCGCGTTGGAAGAGTTTGGCGAGGTCTCCGCTGTAGAGGACAACCTCAGTTACGACAAAGAAGAGCTGATCCTAGAGCTGACCCCGCAAGGTCGCGCGCTGGGCTTTTCCATTGACGCCCTAGGCAAGGTCTTGCGCCATCGCCTCAACGGCATCGAAGCTGCCACCTATCCCGACGGCCCCCGCAGCGCCGCGATCCGCATTGAGTTGCCCGAAGGCGAACTTACCGCTGACTTCCTTGAGGGTAGCCTGATGCGCACGCCCAACGGTGCCTATGTGCCGCTGGCGGATGTTGTGACCGTGCAAAGTCGCACCGGCTTCTCCACCGTGCGCCGCGAAAACGGCGTGCGTTTGATTTCCGTGACCGGCGATATCTCTGAGGATGATCCGGCCCGCGCCGAAGCCATCCTGGAACAGCTGCGCAGCGACATTCTACCGACCATTGCCAGCGAAAAGCAGGTGGAATGGAGACTCGCAGGTTTGGCGGAGCAGGAAGACGAGTTCCTCAATGACGCCCGCTCAGGACTGATCCTTTGTCTTGCCGGCATCTATCTGGTGCTCGCTTGGGTGTTCTCAAGCTGGACCCGCCCTATGGTGGTTATGGCGATCATTCCCTTTGGTCTGGTCGGTACGATCTATGGCCATTGGTGGCACGACGTGCCGCTGTCGATGTTCACGGTTGTTGGCCTGCTGGGCATGACCGGCATCATCATCAACGACAGCATCGTGCTGATCACCACGATTGACGATTACGCCAAAGACCGCGGTGTGATCCCCTCGATCATTGACGGTGCCGCCGACCGATTGCGCCCGGTGTTCCTAACCACGGCCACCACCGTGTTGGGCCTTGCTCCTCTGCTGTTTGAACGCAGCGCGCAAGCGCAGTTTCTCAAACCTACCGTGATCACACTGGTCTACGGGTTGGGTTTTGGCATGTTGCTTGTGCTTCTGGTGGTGCCGGCTTTGGTGGCGATCCAGTACGATGTCACCCGCCAGATGCAGGCCCTGCGCCGCGCCCCCCGTGCCAAAGGCATTCGCGCTGGAGTGGTACTATGCGCCGCCGTGATCACTGCATGGCTGGTGGCAACCATTGGCTGGGTGTTGCTGAACGGTGAACTCCACCCGCTTCTGGCCCAATCCGGCCTGCCCACAGAGACTTTCAACGGCGCGTTCCCAGCGCTGTTGTTGTTCCTCGTCGGGGCTTGGTTGATTTCGTTCGGAGGCTATTTGGTCGGCGTCGCCTGGATGATGCTGCGCGGACGCAACAAATCAGCATCAGCCTGAGCAGCCAATAATATCTACCGCGTGGTTGGCACCCAGCACGGTGAAGCGCAGGTCCGCGCGGTTCACCATGAAGGAACTGGCGTCCACATGCATCATCTCGGTTTCGGTCACCAAAGTGCCGCCCTGGCGCGAGGTGGTGCCTTCTGCCACCCAAACATGGGGATCGGCGGTTTCCACCACCGCCACTTCAGAACCGCCAGCGCTGGGCATGTGAATGGTCGCCTTTAGCGCCACACCGTTTGAGGTCGGCGACAGCTTGCAGGTCACCTTGCCCACGCCCGCCTCGCGCGCCGTCAACGGCTGATCCACCAGTGCCGCCGTAATCTCCGCATCGCGCGCGCCACTGGGCGGCAGCTCTGCTTTTACCTTTAGGCGTTGCGGCACACAGATGTCACGGCACACGCCAATATCCAAAGTGGCTTTCAACCGCACAGGCTTGCCCGCATCTTTTGGCGCAATCCGCACCGGCAACACAAGTTCATCACTGTAGCCAATCGAGCGCATGCCATTTTGGTTAAACACTTCCGGCGTAGGCCACTCTAGCGCCACGCTGCCCATATTGCGCGATCCGCTCCAGGTGATCTGAGGCGGGATACCCGCGTCCCCCGGCGCGCGCCAATAGGTCTTCCAGCCGGGGTTCAGGGTGATTTTCACCGCCGCCATATGGTTGCCCTCCGCATCGCGCCAGCCAGGCAAAACCTCGGCCTGCACCACCTGGTCAAAGGATTGCGCAGAGGCAGCCACAGGCAACAGGGCAGGGGCCATAAGCGCCGCAAGCGCCAGCGAGGAGAGGAGGGAGCGTGTCTTCATGCCCCACACATGGGCCAAACCGCGTTAAAATCCAACTCACAATCCGATCAGAAAACCGCGAGCGATTGAAACAGTTTGCTTACCTCTTGCGTCTACTCTCTGGGAAACACATGTTGAAAGAAGACGTCGACATTCAACGTATGAGGTCCCCTTGGACACGACACAAGACACTGACACGCAAATGGATTTAACCGGACAGCTGCTCATCGCCATGCCTGGAATGAGTGACCCGCGCTTTGCCCATTCGGTGGTGTTCCTCTGTGCACATTCGTCTGATGGCGCCATGGGGTTGATGGTGAACAAGGCGATTGATGGCGTGAAGCTTTCGGACCTGTTTGAGCAGCTCTCGATCAAACCCAAATCCCCTGAGTCGGCCTCGTCGCTGCATTTTGGCGGCCCCGTGGAGACCGGACGGGGCTTTGTGCTGCATTCCCCTGAATACAAATCCGACCTGTCAAACCTCGAAGTGGGCGCAACCTTTGCTTTGACCACAACCCAGGACATTCTCGACGACATGGCGCAGGATTTGGGGCCGCATAAGGCGCTCACCTTGCTGGGCTATAGTGGCTGGGGCCCAGGACAGTTGGAAAACGAGATCAGCGATAATGGTTGGCTGATTGCGGATGCCACCGATCAGATAGTCTTTGACACCAAGAACTCGGACAAATGGGCCGAGGCGTTGAAAAGCATTGGGGTGGACCCGCTGACGCTCAGCTCAGCAGCGGGACACGCCTAGCGCCTTTCTTTGCTTATGTATCTCTGGGCGCAGCCGCCCGGCGCAGCCGGTCATTGATTGCGCGCCCCAGTCCGTGCTCTGGAATGGGCGAGACCGCAATAGGCGCATCGCCATCGGCGTCCAGCGCGTGCAGGTGGTGGAATAGGTTGGCGGCGGCTTCGGTCAAATCGCCGGCTGCGCTGAGGTTCAAAGTCGCCCCATCAACCTTGCCAAACCCCAACAGGCGCTCGCCGTTCACGATCTCGACCGCGTTCAGGCGCACCGACGCGCCAGGCGCGTAGTGAGACAGCATTTGCCCCGGTGCCGTAAGCGGATCAGCTTCCGAGCGGATCACAACCGGACGTCCCAGAGCGGCTTCAATTGCTTCCTGTGGCAACCCACCGGGGCGCAACAAAGTGGGCTCGTCAAACAGGCCCAGAATGGTGCTTTCCACACCAACCCCACAATCGCCGCCGTCCACCACAGCCTCGATCCGACCGGATAGGCCATTGATCACATGTTGCGCACGGGTAGGGCTGATTTTGCCGGATGGATTGGCGGACGGAGCGGCCACTGGCCCGTCAAATGTGGACAGCAAAGCCCGCGCCACCGGGTGTTCTGGCACGCGGATCGCCAGCGTTGGCAGGTTGGCTGTCACCAGCGGCGACAGTCCAGAATCATCTCGCAGTGGCAGCACAAGGGTGAGCGGCCCGGGCCAGAAAGCCGCCGCCAACCGGTCTGCCATATCATTCCAATGAACGTAGCGTTTTGTCGCAGCCACATCCGCCACATGCACAATCAACGGATTGAAAGTGGGTCGGTTTTTAGCCTCAAAAATCCGCGCCACAGCTTTGTCCTGACGCGCGTCTGCGCCAAGCCCGTATACCGTTTCCGTCGGGAAAGACACCAATCCGCCCCCCTGCAAAACCGATGCTGCACGTGCAAAGCCAGTGGCGTCGGGGGAGAGGGTTTCTGTGTTCACGGGGCGCTCCTGTGACGCTGCGTTTTTCTGTGATCGGCTCAACAAGGCCCTTATCGTAAGGCACAAAGCTGCATACAAGCAGCCGTAAGTAATGCCAAGCCTGCCGGAGAGACCGATGCCCTTTCGCGCCCCAGTAACCGATATTCAGTTCCTTTTTGACCACGTGGTGGATTTTGCAAAAGTCACCTCCACCGAGCGCTTTGCCGATGCGGATCGCGACACCACCGAGGCGATCCTGCTGGAAGCGGGCAAGATGGTCGAGGAGGTCATGGCGCCAATCAACCGCAACGGCGACCTGACCCCGGCGGTTCTGGAAAACGGCGTTGTTCGCACCTCTCCAGAGTTTGCCGAAGCCTATAAAGCGATTGCCGAAGGTGGCTGGATTTCCACCTCTGCCTCGCCGGAATACGGCGGCATGGGTTTGCCCCACACCATCACCACCGCTGTGAATGAGATGATGGCGGCTGGCTGCCTGTCGCTGCAACTCAACCCGCTGATGACCCAGGGCCAGATCGAAGCGTTGGAGCATCACGCGTCTGAGCAGATCAAAGCCACCTATCTGGAAAAGCTCATAACCGGCGAGTGGGCTGGTACCATGAACCTGACGGAGCCTGCCGCAGGATCTGACGTGGGTGCATTGCGCTCCAAGGCGGAGCCAAATGATGACGGCTCCTATGCGGTGACGGGGCAGAAAATTTACATCAGCTGGGGTGATAACGACTTCACTGGCAACGTCTGCCACCTGGTGCTGGCCCGTCTTCCCGACGGCGTTCCCGGCACCAAAGGCATCAGCCTCTTTATTGTGCCGAAATACATCCCGGATGAAAACGGCAACCCCGGCGTGGCCAACACTCTGGGTGTAGTGAGCCTGGAGCACAAGATGGGGCTGCACGGCTCTCCAACTGCAGTCATGCAATTTGACGGTGCCAAAGGCTGGCTCGTAGGCGATGCGCATGACGGCATGAAGTGCATGTTCACTATGATGAACAACGCCCGTCTGGGTGTGGGCGGTCAGGGTGTTGGCGCTGCGGAAGGCGCCTATCAGATGGCGCTGGACTATGCTCTGGAGCGCAAACAGGGCCGCACCCCGGTTGAGGGCGGCGGCACCATTGTGGATCACGCCGACGTGCGCCGCATGCTGGCCGGTATGAAGGCAGACATCTTTGCCGCCCGCGCCATCGAAATGGCTTGTGCCGTAGCGATCGACATGGGCACCGCCACCGGTGACAAAGAGTGGAAAGCCCGCGCCGCCTTCCTGACCCCAATTGCCAAAGCCTTTGGCACCGATGTCGGCATCAAAGTCTCTGAGGACGGCGTGCAGGTGCATGGCGGCATGGGCTTCATCGAGGAAACCGGCGCCGCGCAATTTTCCCGCGATGTCCGCGTGACCGCGATCTATGAGGGCACCAACGGCATCCAATCCATGGACCTCGTGGCCCGCAAGCTGATGGACGGGGGCGACGCCGCCTATGCATTGCTCGATGAAATCGAAGATTGCGCGGAAAAAGTCCGCGAGAGCATGTCCGATCTGGCCGAGCCGCTGTGGCAGGCCACCGAGACCTTGCGCGAAGCCACCGAATGGATGGTTGCGCAAGGCAACATGAATGACCGCTTTGCCGGTTCCGTGCCCTTCCTGCGCGGCTTTGCTCGCGTGCTGGGCGGCTACTTCCACCTGCGTGCTGCCATTGCCGAAGGCGGCGACGGCGCACGCACGCGCCTGGCCCGTTTCTACATGCAGCGCCTGCTGCCGGAACACGCAGGTGTGCTGGTGCACGCGATGCAGGGCGCAGACGACCTCTATGCGATCACGCCAGAAGATCTGGGCGCAGCCTGATGAAAGACGGCGCGGCAGGCATTCGCTACCCATGGGACACCCCTCCGGCGGAGGGAGAGGCCATCGAAGTTGCCAAAGGCGTCCTCTGGATGCGCCTGCCGTTGCCGATGAAGCTCGATCACGTCAACATCTACGCGCTGGACCAAGGCGACAGCTGGACCATTGTCGACACCGGCTTTGACAGCAAACGCGGCCGCGCCATCTGGGACACCCTGATGGCGGGCCCGCTGGGCGGCAAACCGATCTCGCGCGTTGTGGTTACCCACCACCATCCGGATCATGTGGGGCTTGCCGGGTGGTTCCAAACCGAGCACGGCGCCAGCCTCTGGACCACCCGCACCGCGTGGTTGTTTGCGCGTATGTTGCAACTGGACGAACAGGAGGTGCCACGTCAGGAAACGTTGGATTTCTATCGTGCCTGCGGCATGGATGAGGAAATTTACAACCAACGTGCCAGCGAACGCCCGTTCAACTTTGCTGATGTGGTTGCGCCGATGCCTCTGGGTTTCAAACGCATCAAACAAGATGACGTGATTGAGATGGGCGGCCGCAAATGGACTGTGCATATCGGCAACGGCCACGCGCCGGAGCACGCCACCTTTTGGTCTCAGGATGACAACCTTGTTCTGTCTGGCGATCAAATTCTGCCGTCGATCAGCTCCAACATCGGCGTCTACGCCACCGAACCCGAAGCTGACCCTGTGGCGGATTGGCTCGAAGCCTGCGAACGGCTCAAGCAATATGCCCGCGACGATCAACTGATCCTCGGTGGCCACAAGCTGCCCTTTACCGGCGCGCCTTTGCGGATGAAGCAACTGATCGAAAACCACCACGGTGCGCTAAAACGCTTGCTGGAGCATCTCGACACGCCACAAACCGCCGCAGAGTGTTTCTTGCCGCTGTTCAAACGCCAGATTGATGGCGGGGCATACGGCCTTGCTCTGGTCGAAGCCCTTGCACATCTCAACCATCTTTACCAAGTTGGCGCTGCAAGCCGCACAACGCGCGAAGACGGCGCGTATCTGTGGCAACGAATAGACTGACAGGCGCGAACACCAATGACTGACGAGATCAAAACCACCGCGGAAGCCATTGAAGCGGAGGCTTTGCCACGCTTGTATGAAGTGCATTCTGACCCCGACGCAGAAACCGTTGCGGTGCCCGAAGACATTGCCAAACAGCCGGTGAAACAGAAAAGTGCGGCGGAATGGGCTTATGAGCGTCTGATCCTCTACATTCAGAACTTCGAAAAGCAGCTCGACAACGAGCACGAGGTCGCGATGGGCTTTGTCGGTGGCGAAGCCGGTGTGTTACGCATCGAGGGTATGGGCTTCTTTGATCCCGACATCGTGACCTTTTATGGCACCGACAGCAGTGGCATCAAAACCCAATTGGTGCAGCACGTCAGCCAACTCAACGTCATGCTGCGGGCTTTGCCAAAACAGAAAGACACCGGCGAGGCCCCCTCCCGGATTGGCTTCCGTTTGGCCGAGGGGCTGAAGAAAGACAGTGCCTAAACGCAATGCTCCGCCCTGCGACACCTGAGTGGGTGACAGGGCCAGATGAATCAGCTATCCAGCGCTCTAGCAACAGGAAGGATTACCCAGATGGCAGAACACAAGCACGGCTCGATGAACATCGAAGCACAGGAAAAAGCATTTGAAGGCTTTATCAAATGGTCCACCTACGTGTCGGTTGCCGCGATTGCCGTTTTGATTTTCCTGGCGCTGTTCAACAGCTGATCGCGTTTCGCCGGGGTTCTCAGGTATGCATGTTTTGGTACGTGGTTTGGCGCTTGTGGCGCTGGTCGCTTCTGTGACGGCCTGTTCAGTGCGCAATCCGGCGTCCAGCAATTCGTCGGATGCCGCCGTGGAGGCCGCGCGCTATGTGCATGACGGCCCCAAGCAGCTGACGCTTTACACCATGATCTCCAACGATAGCGGCTCCGGCGCGCATACCTCGTTGATGATCAATGGTAGCCAGCGCGTGGCGTTTGACCCGGCTGGCTCCTTCCGCAAAGAGGGCGCGATCGTTGCAAAAAACGATGTGGTCTACGGCATGACACCGTACATGGTGGATCAATACACCCGCTTCCATGCGCGCGAGACCTACCACGTTGTGGTGCAGTCTATCGATGTGAGCCCGCAGGTCGCAGAAATGGCCCTGCGCGGTGCAGAGTCGCTTGGCCCGGTGACCGAGGCTCAATGTGCAAAGTCCACCTCTGCATTGCTGAAGACTCTGCCGGGGTTTGAGGATGCGCCGCAGTCCTACTATCCGCGCAAGCTGATGGATTACTTTGCCGACAAAGGCGCGACCTATGATCGGCTGTTTGAGTATGACGACGACGACAAGTCAAAGGTGCTCGCCGCCTTTGTGCCGGAATACGAACGTCAGTAAGAGCTCGCAAATGATGCACAGAAGCGCCCCAAGGGGCGCTTTTTTGTGCGCGCATCGCCACAGTCGCAAAACAGTCGTGATACCGACGTGGATTTTAGAGGAAATACAGCCCCAGAAACAACGCCGCCGCCCCGCTGAAAATCGCGGCCAAAACGTTCTTGGTGACATAACCCACACCCAGCGTCATAGCCGCCGCCGCCAGCCGCGCAGGGTCCGGTTGTCCTTCCGTTGCCGCAGGCCACAGCACCAGCGGCGCCACCAGCCCGGGAAGCACGGCAACAGCGGTGTAGCGCAGATGCCGCAGCACCCATTCCGGCAATTCCCGGTCGCCAATCACGCCCAAAAACAGGAAACGCAACCCAAAGCTGCCCAGCCCCATGGCGACAATGATCACCCAGACGGTTGTGCTCTCACTCATGCCATGTCCTTGTTTTCGTTGCGCAATTCCACAAAGGCGCCGGTCATCATGCCCGCAACGCCAGCCACGATCAGGCCGAGATTCCAAGGCAGGAAGGCAAAAAGTAGTGCGAAGACGACAGAGACCACAGCCGCCGCAACATGCGCCTTGGTGCGCAGCATAGGGCCAATCATCGCAAGGAAGGTGATGGGCACCGCAAAATCGAGCGCAAAGCTGTCTGGAATGGACTGTCCCACTAAAGCACCCACCAGCGTTGCAAGGTACCAATTTGGCAGAACCGGCGCGATAACCCCTGCAAAATAAGAGGTTTTTTGTGCCAGCGTCATCTCCGGTCGCTTATCATACTCCATGACCGAAAGCGCATAGCTTTGATCCACCAAACTGTATGCAACCAACGCTCTCCGCCACTCGGGCAGGGCACCAAGATGCGGCGTCATCGAGGCCGAATACATCGCCATGCGCAGGTTCACTGCTAGGGCTGAGGCGATCACAACAATGGTCGGCGCATTGTCCGCCATAAGCTGCAACGCTGTGAACTGCGCCGCCCCTGCGATCACCACAATCGAAAAGCTCATGACCTGTACCAAAGGCAGTCCCGCCTCGGTGGCCACAACGCCAAACAACATGCCAAACGGCCCAACCACCAACACAAACGGCAACCCATCCCGGAAGCCGCGCCAGAAGGTGGATCTATCCCAATATGACGCCATAAAAGCCTCGCTGAAATGTACCTTAGTCGGGGTAGCGAGTTGGCCACGGCTGCGCAAGCGTTGTGAACGCAAGGTCGCAGCAAAGTTTTTGATGGTGGCAATACAAAAAAATCATCACTAGTTTGCCCACTAATCAACGGAGGACACCCATGGCAGACGCGCCGGACTTGGCACAATATCTGATTGCCCCTGATCCCAAAGCGCCACGCTTGACCCGCGCCGTCACTGGCGTGGATCACCTTGGGCAGGAAGCCGAAATTTCCGTTGTAGAAGAGCGGCCTCTGACGATTTACCTCAACAGTCAGGAAATCGTAACAGCCATGACCATTGGGGATTACCCAGAGTATCTGGCAGTGGGTTTTTTGCGCAATCAGGGCATGTTGCGCGACGGTGATGTTGTCACGCGGGTGGATTATGACGACGAACTCGAAGTGGTTGTCGTGCGCACCGAAACAGAGACCAATCACGAAGAGAAACTCAAGAAAAAGACCCGTACATCGGGTTGTGCTGTCGGCACCGTTTTTGGCGACATGATGGAAGGTTTAGAGGGGGTGGAGCTGCCGCAAACGCAAGTCAAAACCAGCGACCTCTATGCCCTTGCCAACACCATCAACCGCACGCCTTCGCTGTATCTTGAAGCAGGGGCCATTCATGGCACTGTGCTCTGCCAAGGCGCGCGGCCGTTGGTCTATATGGAGGACGTTGGCCGGCATAATGCGGTCGACAAAATCTCTGGGTGGATGTTTCAGCACGGAGAAGTAGCGTCGGATAAGATGCTCTACACCACCGGTCGGCTCACGTCCGAGATGGTGATCAAATGCGCCTTGATGGGCATTCCCGTTCTTGCCTCTAGATCGGGGTTCACCGCTTGGGGCGTGGAGATCGCGCGCCAAGTGGGGCTTACTGTAATTGGCCGGATGCGAGGCCAGCGTTTTGTCTGCCTCAGTGGCGAGGAGCGCTTGCTGCGCGATGTTGATCCAGCCAGTGTGCCGGACGAGGGCAAAAAGCACGCGCGTAAAGGGGGATATGGTCGATGAAACAACCCCTTGGCGTGATTTTGGCCGGAGGCCAGGCCACCCGCATGGGCGGCGGTGACAAGGGCCGCATGGCCTTAGGTGGCAAAACCATTTTGCAGCACGTGATCGACCGTTTGGAGCCACAGGTGGCTGGCATGGCGCTCAACGCCAATGGCGACCCAGCGCGGTTTGCGGATCTGGAACTACCTGTAATTCCGGACTCTCTGGCGGAGTTTCCTGGGCCTTTGGCTGGTGTGTTGGCCGGTCTGGACTGGGCGGCAGAGCGGGGGGCGGATGCGATTGTGACGGCCGCAGCCGACACGCCATTCTTCCCCTGTGATTTGGTGCCACAACTCTTGCTGGCTTCTGAAGCCAGCCCGCATCCGCTCGCCTTGGCCGCTTCGGGAGAGCCGGGCGGCAAACTCTGGCGACAGCCGACCTTTGGGCTCTGGCCCGTGGCTCTGCGGGAGGACTTGAGGGCAGCCTTGGAAGCAGGCTTGAGAAAAGTTGTGATCTGGACGGACAAACATGATGCAGGTCAAGCCGCTTTTGTGCAAAGCGGGATAGACCCCTTCTTTAATGTGAATACACCGGAAGACCTTCAAGAGGCACGCCGGATTGCTGGAGAGATAGAATAACAATGCAAATCTATGGCGTTGTCGGGTGGAAGAATTCCGGCAAAACTGGGTTGATGGAACGTTTAGTGACCGAAATTACCGGACGTGGATTTAGTGTGTCCACGGTGAAACACGCGCACCACAGCTTTGATGTGGATCACCCGGGTAAGGACAGCCACCGCCATCGGGTGGCCGGGGCGCGGGAGGTCTTGTTGGCGTCCAAAAGCCGATGGGCTTTGATGCACGAGTTGCGCGATGAAGATGAGCCAACGCTTGAGGACCTGCTCACCAAGCTCTCAGATGTCGATCTGGTGCTGGTGGAAGGCTATAAACGGGATGCCCACCCCAAGGTCGAAGCGCATCGTCAAGAGACCGGTAACGCGCTGATTTCGCCGGAAGATCCGACCATTCGCGCAATCGCCAGCGATGTTGCTCTCGAAAACGACAACCCGGTTTTTGACTTGAACGACACAAAGGCAATTGCCGATTTTATTCTGTCTGACTTGGGGATGAGCGCGTCACCCGTCGGTTAGGAGGCCCATATGTCCAAGCAAAATGAACTGGTGCCGCCGCCTCTGAAAAACGATTGTTTCTCGTTGCCTGCGGACACGCATTGGACGCCCGTTTCAGAAGCCTTGGCGCTTCTAAAAGAGCGGCTTCACGTCTGTGTTGGCACGGAAACGGTCCCGCTGTTTGCGGCCTTGGGCCGGGTCTTGGCGGAGGATGTTGTCGCGCGGCGGTCTAATCCGCCACAGCCGAACTCGGCGGTGGATGGCTACGGGCTACAACATGCCGATATCATTGAAGGGCCGCAAACGCTGCCATTGGTGGCAGGTCGATCAGCTGCGGGTGACCCGTTTGAGGGAGAACTGCCTTCCGCTCACGCTGTACGCATCCTCACAGGGGCCACCGTGCCCGAAGGTGTGGACACGGTGATCCTGCAAGAAGATGTGACCACCGATGGCACGGCAATTGCCTTTCGCGGTCCGCTCCAAAAAGGCAGCAACACGCGCAAAGCAGGGGAGGACGTTGAGAGTGGCGGACCTATCCTCGCCAAAGGTCGGCGAATTACACCTGCAGATCTTGCCTTGGCCGCCGCAACGGGCGTGTCACAGCTGTTGGTGTTCAAGCGCTTGCGTGTGGCGGTGGTTTCCACCGGAGACGAGTTGGCAGAGCCGGGTCAGGACGCGCGGCCAGATCAGATTTTTGACGCGAACCGCCCCATGCTGCTTGCTATGATCTCCCAATTTGGTTTTGAGCCCATAGACATGGGCCGAGCGCCGGATGATCGCGACGCTTTAAAAAGTTTTTTGGATGAAGCTGCAAGTTCCGCGGATATGATCCTGACTTCCGGCGGTGCCTCTGCGGGCGATGAAGATCACATGTCCGCCTTGCTCAATGAAACTGGTTCGATGACGCTGTGGCGGCTGGCAATCAAACCGGGCCGTCCATTGGCTCTGGGGATGTGGGCTGGCACGCCTGTGTTTGGCTTGCCGGGCAACCCTGTGGCGGCAAAGGTTTGCACGCTGATCTTCGCCAAGCCCGCTATGGACGCTTTGGCCGGTGCCGGATGGCAGGAACCGGTGGCGCAACGGGTACCCGCGGCTTTTGCAAAGTCCAAGAAAGCTGGGCGGCGCGAATATCTGCGCGCGCGCTTGCGCGACGGGCGGGCGGAGGTGTTCAAGTCCGAAGGCTCCGGGCGGATCAGTGGGTTGAGCTGGGCTGAAGGGCTGGTTGAGCTACCAGACGAAGCCATGGACGTACAGGAGGGCATGGAGGTGCTTTACTACCCTTACTCCGCGTTTGGGCTGTAGATGTGAAAAAGGCGCTCGGTGGAGCGCCCTTTCATTTAGTCGAAGATCCCGGCCACGCGGCCTAGCAGCATAAAGGCGCGGGCGGTGCGGGTTTCCGAGAGGGCCGCAATCTCCGCGTCTGATGCGGTTTCTTCAAACTCCACAAAGCACTTATCAAAACGGCGTAGGAAGTGATGTGTCGCGTCGCGGAAGATCGGGTCTTGTTTCATGCGGCCTGCTGCCAGTGCCAGTGAGCTGCGGTCACGCACGCCGCCAAGGGCTGCAATAGGCTTCCCACGCTCACCACTAGCAAACCGGCGCCAGATCTCCGGACGCGCCAAATCAGGGCGCAAGTCGTCCATGTAGATGCCGTCTTGACTCAGTAGAGTCAGAACATCCTGGCTGGCTTGAATAAGTTGGGCCGCTTGACGGTCCCGCAGCGCTTTGCGCAAAGCGGCAAAGCCTTCGGCATCATCGGCGTTTTCCGGGAAGTTCAGGGCTTGGATGAAATCTGAACGGGGCAGAGGTGGGGACAGTTCTTCAGCAGGTGTTCCCAAGGCCAGGGTGCCCTGATCCGCCTGGTCGTCCTTCACAGGCTCGGCTTCCTGTGATTTGCGGATGCCATCATCACGGTCGCGGCTCGACGAAAAAGTCGCCAGCGCAGTTTCCGTTTTCCGCGTCGCCGCCGCAATCTCGTCGAGCTTCTTTGCGACCGAAGGCTCGACGCCTTGCTGTGCCTGCACGCCCTGAGCCTGATTGACATAGGTGCGGCGCATGGCGTCGATCGCCGCCTGCAAGCGGGCGCTCTCTTCGCGCATAACGCGGGAAGACCGCGCAGCTGTGGCCGCCACCCCGATCATCGCAACCGGCATGAAGACTGCCAATAGCGTCATGAGGAACTGCAGGCCGCTGCTGCCATCAACCGGATTGTGCTCCAGCACCAGGAAAAACACCACAGACCCCACCAGCCAAACAAAGCTTAGGCCCACCGCAATCAACTCGATTGAAGTGACTTTGGGGCCGTTTGGTTTGTCATAGATGCCCAGCGGCGTTGGCTGGGAATCGGTGTCGTCTGTCATGCGGGGCCGCATCTTAACTATCTGGTTCACTGATAAGAAATACTGAGAACTTCGTAACTTTTCTCGCCGCCCGGGGTGCGGACTTCCACGCTGTCGCCTTCTTCTTTGCCAATCAAAGCACGTGCGATGGGCGATTTGATGTTGAGCAGGCCTTTTTCGACATTGGCTTCATGTTCGCCGACAATCTGCCAGGTCTTTTCTTCGTCGGTGTCTTCGTCCACCAAAGTGACGGTTGCGCCAAACTTGATGGCACCGGAGAGAGACGCTGGATCAATAACTTCCGCCAGGCCAATCACCGCTTCCAGTTCTTTTACACGCCCTTCGATGAACCCCTGTTTTTCACGTGCAGAATGGTATTCTGCGTTTTCTTTCAGGTCGCCAAGCTCGCGCGCAGAGGCAATCGCCTCGATGATCGCGGGGCGTTCCACCGTTTTCAACTGCTTCAATTCCGCTTCGAGCGCCGAGTGCCCGGCGCGGGTCATTGGTATTTTTTCCATGGGTGCGGTCCCGTTGGTCTTTGGCCGCCTAAAAGGCCGGGCGGCGGGTATGTTTTATGTACTAGCACGGCAGAGTGCCCTGAGACCTCTTTCAAATGCAAGAGGGGGAAACAATGCAAGTAGAAATACGTTGTGCCGCCGCAAAATTACGCAAATGGGGCGAAATGTCGTGGGGTTCCGATTGACGTATTGAATATAGTCGGGCTAGCACGTGCGAACGATTATTACCCAGCGATCCGAAAGGGGAAGCCAATGTCGGAAATCGAACGCGAAGCCATGGAGTATGACGTTGTCATCGTTGGTGCAGGTCCTGCTGGCCTGTCAGCAGCGATCCGTCTGAAGCAATTGGACGCGGACCTCGATGTTGTGGTCTTGGAAAAAGGGTCTGAGGTGGGGGCGCACATTCTTTCGGGTGCTGTTTTGGATCCTTGCGGTCTAGATGCACTGATTCCCGACTGGAAAGCCAAGGGCGCGCCGCTGAATACGCCGGTGAAGGAAGATAACTTCTATATGCTGGGCGAGGCGGGCGAAATTCGCGTACCAAACTTCCCGATGCCCCCGCTGATGAACAACCACGGCAACTATATTGTCTCCATGGGCAATGTCTGCCGTTGGATGGCGGAGCAGGCGGAAGAGCTTGGGGTTGAAATCTTCCCGGGCATGGCCTGCTCTGAGCTGGTCTATGGCGACAACGGCGAGGTCAAAGGCGTGGTCGCCGGTGTCTTTGGTTTGGAAGAAGATGGATCTTACGGACCAAACACCGAGCCAGGAATGGAACTGCACGGCAAATACGTGTTCTTGTCCGAAGGCGTGCGTGGATCCCTCGCCAAAGAGGTGATTGCGAAATACAATCTTCAGGACGGCAAAGAGCCTCAGAAATTTGGCGTTGGCATGAAGGAGATCTGGGAGATCGACCCGGCCAAGCACAACCTTGGCGAAGTGACCCACACGATGGGCTGGCCGTTGGGTAAAAACGCAGGCGGTGGATCTTTCATCTATCACCTGGAAAACAACCAAGTGTATGTCGGCTTCGTGGTACACCTGAATTACAAGAACCCACACCTCTTCCCCTACATGGAATTCCAGCGCTTTAAACACCACCCAAAGGTTGCAGAGCTGTTGGAAGGCGGTAAGCGTGTCGCTTACGGCGCGCGGGCAATTTCGGAAGGTGGCTATCAGTCCATGCCGAAGATGGTTGCGCCTGGTGTGGCCTTGCTGGGCTGTTCTGTGGGCATGGTCAACGTGCCGCGCATCAAAGGCAACCACAATGCGATGCTGTCCGGGAAAGCGGCGGCGGAAGCAGCGTTTGACGCGATCAAAGCGGAGCGAGCGGGCGACGAGCTAAATGCATACGAAACCGAGGTGCGCAGCGGTGCGATTGGCAAGGACCTGAAGAAGGTGCGCAATGTGAAGCCGATCTGGTCGAAATGGGGCCTGACAGCTTCCTTGATGCTTGGCGGATTGGATATGTGGACCAACACGCTTGGTTTCTCTCTCTTTGGCACGGTCAAGCATGGCAAAAACGATGCGGAAGCGACCGAGGAAGCCAGCAAACACAAGCCGATTGACTACCCCAAGCCAGACGGCAAGCTGTCCTTTGACCGCCTGACCAACGTCAGCTTCTCAATGACCAATCACGAAGAAAGTCAGCCGTGTCACCTGCGTCTCGCCGATGACAGTGTGCCGGTGTCGGTGAACTTGCCTAAGTTTGCGGAGCCTGCACAACGCTATTGCCCGGCCGGTGTATACGAAGTGGTCGAAGAGGAGGGGAAACACCCTCGATTTGTTGTGAATTTCCAGAACTGCGTACACTGCAAAACGTGCGACATTAAAGATCCAAGCCAGAACATCACTTGGGTTACGCCACAAGGTGGCGACGGGCCAAACTACCCGAACATGTGATCTAACACGCGGAAATTTTACCAAAACATGGGGCGGCCAACGGGTCGCCCCATTGCGTGTTGGCAGCCCCCCGACTACCTTTGCTGGAAAGTCAGTGCATGGGAGTCTCACGTGGCCGGTCAATTTCTAAAAACAGTGGCGATCACCGCGCTATTGGCAACCACGTCTTTGCCGGTTCATGCGGACAGCATGGCCGGGGCCTACTTGGCTGCACGACAGGCGAGCTATGGCTCGGATTATGCCGAAGCAGCGCGCTATTACAGTGACGCATTAGCCAAAGATCCGAGCAACCCGTTGTTGCAGGAAAACGCAGTGTTGGCGTTCCTCTCGCTTGGCCAGATCGATCGGGCGATGCCGATTGCGCGGAAGATGGACGCGGATGGGCATCAAAGCCAATTGGCGGAGATGGCGATTACTGCAGGTCTGGTTGAGGATGAAAACTACGCCGAGCTGGTCGCGCGTTTGGAAGGTGCTGGGGTCGGTCCTTTGGTAGACGGGCTGATGAAAGCCTGGGCACAGATTGGCCGAGGGGCAATGTCTGAAGCGCTGGCTGCTTTTGATGAAGTGTCCAAAGAACAAGGGCTTGGTGGCTTTGCCGCTTACCACAAAGCGCTGGCGCTGGCTTCTGTTGGAGACTTTGAGGGGGCACATGCGATATTCCTCGAAGGCGCCATGAATGGTATGCAGTCTACCCGGCGAGGGGTTGTGAGCGAGGTGGAGATTCTGTCTCAACTCGAGCGCAACGAAGACGCGATGCAGCGTCTGGATACTGCCTTTGGGGCCGATCTTGATCCGGAACTGCGCATGTTACGCGAGCGCCTTGAGGCGGGCGAGGTATTGCCGTTTACGCATGTTGGCTCAGCAGCTGACGGGATTGCGGAAGTGTACTTTTCGATCGCCAATGCGCTGCGGAATGAAGCCAATGCGGATTACACTTTGCTCTATGCGCGTTTGGCGGAGTTCCTGCGGCCGGACCATACAGAAGCTCTGTTGTTGACTGCGGAATTGCTGGAGACCCTTGGCCGCTACGAGCTGGCATCACAGACCTATCAGAAAGTGTCTGCGGATGATCCGTCTTTCCATGCGGCTGAGCTCGGTCGTGCGGAGGCCCTGCGTGAGGCTGGCAAAATCGAGGCGGCCATGGAGGTTCTGGAATCTCTGACGCGGAGCCAACCGGACTTGCCTTACGTGCACACCGCGCTTGGGGATCTGCGCCGGCAGGAGAAAGACTTCGAGGGGGCGATAACCTCTTACGACACCGCTATCAGCCTCTATGACACGCTGGAGATGCGGCAGTGGTTCTTGTTCTATGCCCGTGCGATCAGTCATGAGCGGCTCGACAATTGGGAGGCTGCCGAAGCGGATTTTCGTAAAGCGCTGGAGCTAAACCCCGAGCAGCCTCAGGTGCTCAACTACCTTGGCTATTCCTTGGTGGAGAAGCAGATCAAGCTTGATGAGGCGCTGGATATGATCGAGCGCGCGGTCGCCGCGCGCCCGGACAGTGGCTATATTGTCGACAGTCTTGGATGGGTTTTGTTCCGCTTAGGCCGCTACGAAGAAGCCGTTGGGCATATGGAACGCGCGACGGAATTGATGCCGGTAGATCCAGTTGTGACGGATCACTTGGGTGACGTGTATTGGGCGGTTGGTCGCAAGCTTGAGGCGCAGTTCCAGTGGCGGCGAGCGTTGAGCTTTGTGGACGAGGAAACGGCTGAAGAAGCCAAGCCAGATCGCATTCGGCGCAAGCTTGAAGTTGGTTTGGACGTCGTACTGGAAGAGGAAGGCGCAGAGCCTTTGAAGGCCAAAGACGGTAACTGACGCTTTTGCGCCGCCAGTTGAAAACTGGTCTGGCGGCGCGGTTTGTTTAGTTCAGGCGGGCGACGACGTAGTCGGCTATGTCTGACAACAGTCCCCGGATTTCGTGGTCCGGAAGTTTTTTCACCGCGTCCTTCGCTTTTTCTGCCCAAGCCAATGCGTCGTCGCGGGTGCGATTCAAAGTGTTGTATTTGTCCATCAAGGTCAACGCATGATCTAGGTCACCGCCTTCTTGGCGGCCTTTTTCAATTGTGCGTTCCCAGAAGCTGCGTTCTTCCTCAGTGGCTTGTGCAACAGCTTTGATCACCGGCAGCGTTAACTTTCTTTCGCGGAAATCGTCGCCCACGTTTTTGCCGGTCTGGGTTGAGTCGCCCTGGTAGTCGAGCAGATCATCCGCGATCTGGAAGGCGATGCCGAGGGCGTCGCCGTAGTCAAACAAGGCCTGGACATCCTCCGCAGATGCGCCCGCAATCACACCGCCGACTTCGGTGGCGGCAGAAAACAGCGCGGCGGTTTTTCCTCGTACCACTTGAAGGTAAATATCCTCGTTGGTGGAGAGGTCTGTGGCGGCGGTGAGTTGCAACACTTCGCCTTCCGCGATGGTGGCGGAGGCGTTGGACAGGATGCGCAGCACGTCGATGTTGTTGGTTTCGGTCATCAGCTGGAAGCTGCGTGAGAACAGGTAGTCGCCGACTAGAACCGAGCTTTTGTTGTCCCACAGCAGGTTGGCTGTTGGACGGCCGCGGCGCTGTTCACTTTCGTCGACCACATCGTCGTGCAACAGGGTTGCGGTGTGGATGAACTCCACGGTTGCCGCCAGATGCACATGGTAGGGGCCATCATAGCCGCAGAGATTAGCCGCTGCCAACGTCAGCATCGGGCGCAGACGTTTGCCGCCGGCGCCAACCAGATGGGCAGTCACTTCGGGAATGCGTGGGGCGTGTTTGGAGGCCATACGCTCTTCGATCAGCGTGTTCACCGCATCCATATCATCGCGCAGCAGAACTGCGAGGGCTTCATGCGGCTTGCTGGCAGCGTGATCGAGACTCATTTTGGACTTCCTGTCGCGAGGGGTCGACATTGGCCGCTCCCTAACCTTAGATCGTTATTATGAAAGAGCTTTTGCGTAGCACAGATCCGACCACCATCGCCTTCGCCACCGCCCTGCTTCAGGGAGAGGGTATAGACTGCTTTGAAATGGACGTAAACATGAGCGTCCTGGAGGGAAGCATTGGCATATTGCCGCGCCGGTTGATGGTGCGGAGCCAAGATTTGCAGCAAGCTGAACGGGTTATGCTGGATAATGAGATTGCGTTGGGGCGGTCCTTGTGAGCGTAGAGCTGACGCAAAACGATTTTTTGAGCGGACGCGTGACCTTATGGCAACCCAAGGACGGATATCGCGCTGGGGTTGATCCGGTTTTGTTGGCCGCGACGATCCCGGCAATACCTGGACAGCGGGTATTGGAGCTTGGCAGCGGGGCGGGGGCGGCATTTTTGTGCCTGGCCGCGCGGGTGCCGGATCTGACGGTGCATGCGGTCGAGTTGCAGCCGGACTATGCCGCTTTGGCGCATCGTAATGCCAAGGACAACGGGGCGGATGCAACCATCTGGGAAGCGGATTTGGCGGCTTTGCCACTAGAATTGCGGCAGATGCAGTTTGATCATGTTCTGGCCAATCCACCGTATTTTGATCGCACCGCCAGCACGGCGGCGCAGGATGCGGGACGCGATGTGGCGATGGGGGAAGATACGCCGTTGCGACGTTGGATTGAGGTTGCAGCCAAGCGCCTTGCGCCAAAAGGCACAGCGACCTTTGTGCATCGTGCGGAGCGGCTGCCGGATTTGCTTTCGGGCATGCAGGATGTGCTTGGTTCGCTGCAGGTATTGCCCTTGCAGGCGCGGGCCGGACGGGACGCCAATCTGGTGCTGGTGCGCGGGGTGAAAGGCGGGCGGGCCGCGTTTCGTCTGCATGCGCCTGTGCGCCTGCATGAGGGTGACACACACACACAGGATGGCGAGAGCTACACGGCGCAAATCCGTGCGGTTTTGCGCGATGGGGCGGCGCTGCTTTTCCCTTAAAACGTTAACGTAGCGCTCGGGTCAGTAAGGCTGCCCGATTCGGCGAGAAATCACGTCGGTATCGCGTCGGTATTACGACTGTTTTACGACAGCGTCGGCGGAAATTCTCCAGTGTTAAGAATATGTCACAAGTGATGCGTGACAGGCGGTAAAAACTGTGCTGCACTGGTTGTACTACATATTGTTTGCATAGGAGAACATGATGAGCGTAAGCGCACACCTCGAAGAGCTGAAACGCAAACACGAAGCCCTCTCTGAGCAAGTCGAACAAGAGCAACGCGCCCCTGGCAGCAGTGATCTTGACGTCGCTGAACTCAAGAAACAGAAACTCCGCCTCAAAGAAGAAATCACGCGATTATCCGCGTAAGCGTTAGCCAGATTTCAAGCTGGCGTGTGCGGCAAGAACCGCGCCGCCAGTGATCAGCAAAGCCGCCGCGCCCAGGTGTATCGTGGGCTCGGCAAACCCAGCCCCCACCAGAGCCAAAGTCGACAGTAGTGGGGCCGCGTAAGAGGCGGTGCCCAAAAGTTGGATGTCGCCGCGCTTCACCCCCACATCCCAGACATAGAATGCCAGACCAACAGGACCGAGGCCGAGGGCGAAGACCGACACCCAAGTGAGCCTGTCGGCTGGCCAGATTGTTTCTTCTAGTGCGAGGTGCAGCAGAGCGGAGAGCACGGCGGTGACGAGGCAGAAGACCACCACGGACACCGTGGGGATGTCGCCGAGGCGACGGGAGAGCACCGAATAGCTGGACCAAGTGAAGGCGCAGGCAAGGGCGAGACCATAGCCGGGTAGGTGGGCCGGGTTGAAGCCAAGACCGCCGCCGCCGATGATCAGGGCGGCGCCCAAGAAGCCGAGACAAGCGCCAAAAAGGTGACCAGTGCGCAAGCTCTCGCCGGGCAAAAGGCCGGACATCAATACAATCAGAAGGGGCCATAGATAGGCGATCAGCCCGGCTTCGGCCGCAGGCGCAAGGCGGAGAGCAGAAAAGTAAAGCGCATGGTAACCAAACAGGCTGAGGCTACCAAAGAGGTAGACCTTGAGGGGGATGTTGCGCAGGGCACGCCACTCGCCGGTGGCAATAGCCCAAATTACCCCCAGTGTGCCGCCGATGGTGAAGCACAGTGCATTGAGCATGAGTGGCGGTGTCGGGGCGCTGCCAACCGTGAAGAGGGCGAGCAGAGCCCAGAGCAGAACAGGGATAAAGCCAACTGCGGTTGCTTTGGTGCGGGTCATGCGGGGGGAATCTCCTCGATCGGCGTGATGATCAAGTTTTCTGTCACTTCGGCGGTTTTGTCTATCTCTGCCATCATCCACTCGCGTAGGGCGGCGATGTGGGGGCGGTCTTGAGTGCCTTCGCGGCACAGGAAGCGAAAGCGGGCCTGGAGCCAAATGGCGTGTTTGTAGGGCGCGACGAGGCGGCCTTCGTGGATGTCTTTGACCACCAGAGCGCGGCGTCCAAGTGCGATGCCGGCGCCAGCCAGGGCGGCGTCGATGCTATGGTCTGCGCCGGTAAAGCGGGGGCCGTGGGCGGTGTCGAGGTCAAGCTGCATCAGGCGGCACCAAGCGGCCCAATCCGCGCGGGGGCGCAGGAAGTCGATGGACTCGTCGTGAATCAGCGTGGCGTTTTTCAGGCTTTCCGGGGTGGGGAAGCGTTCGGCCATTTCAGGTGTCATCACCGGGGTGACCCATTCGCGGGCCATCGGGTAGGTCCAAAGGCCGGGCTCGTCCTTCAGGAGGCCAAAGCGAACGGCCACGTCGACCTCATCGCGGTTGAAGTCGAGGTTGCGCAGGGTGGCGGAGAAGCGCAGGTCGATTTCTGGGTGGGCGCGGGCAAATTCATAAAACCGTGGGGCCAGCCATTTGGCGGTGAAGGCCGGGCCTGCGGTGACCATGAGGGTGGCATCATCCATCTGGCGCTGAGCGGCGCGCCAGGCGGAGGACAGGGTTTGGAAACCTTCCTGAATGCCGGGAGCAAGGGTCTCGCCGATCTCGGTCAGAGCCACGGCGCGGTTGAGGCGGTGGAACAGCGGCGCACCGAGGTGCTCTTCAAGCGATTTGATCTGATAGCTGAGCGCAGCGGGCGTGACGTGCAGCTCGTCGGCAGCTTGGGCAAAGGACATATGGCGCTGTGCGGCATCAAAGGCACGCAGGGCGGTGAGTGGGGGGAGGCGATCAGACATGTTCAGTTAAATACAGCTTAAGTGAAGTCAGGGAAAGTCTCGTTTGTCGCGAAGCTGTGTTAGCGCCATATTGGGATCAGTTAAGTTTTCCATCGTCAAACAGAAGAGAGGCTATCATGATCGAGACTGCTATCACCGCCCGCACTCAGCAAGCCTACCAGGACGCGCATGCCGCCCGCAGTGCCGCCTTTGTTGGGTTTTTCAAAGCTCTGTTTGGTGGCAAATCCGTTCCGCTGGACCGCGTTGTTCTTACGGAACCGTCCCGCTGCGCCTAACACGGCACTTACGGGGCAAAAGAGAAGGGCCGGTCGTTTGACCGGCCCTTTTGGTGTGTGAGGTGTGTGTGGATCACACGAAGAACTGGCCACCGTTGGCGGAGATGGTGGAGCCGTTGATGAAGCCTGCGTCGTCAGAGGCGAGGAAGGTCACGCAGCGCGCGATTTCTTCTGGCTCACCCAGACGGCCTGTTGGGATTTGGCCAATGATCGACTCGCGGACTTTCTCTGGCACAGCCATGACCATCTCGGTGGCGGTGTAGCCGGGGCAGATGGCGTTGGCGGTGATGCCGGCGCGGGCGCCTTCCTGGGCCAGGGATTTCACGATGCCAAGGTCGCCAGCTTTGGTGGCAGCGTAGTTGACCTGGGCAAACTGACCTTTCTGACCGTTGATCGAGGAGATCACGATGATGCGGCCAAATTTGCGCTCGCGCATGCCGGCCCAGACAGGGTGCACAGTGTTGAACACGCCGGTCAGGTTGGTGTCGACCACTTCGTGCCACTGCTCTGGGGTCATTTTGTGGAAGGGGGCGTCGCGGGTGATGCCAGCGTTGGCGACAATCACGTCGATCGGGCCGAGATCAGCTTCGACCTGTGCCAGACCTGCTTTGGAGGCCTCATAATCGGCCACATTCCATTTGTAGGTCTTGATGCCGGTGGCTTCGGTGAAGGCGGCGGCCTTCTCGTCGTTGCCAGCGTAGGTTGCCGCAACTTCATAGCCTTCGGCCTTCAGTGCTTTTGAGATGGCTTCACCGATACCGCGGCTGCCGCCGGTGACGAGTGCTACTCTTGCCATGATGGTCCTCCAAGTGAGTAAATGTGTTGGTAACTCTGTTACGTTTTTAAATCATATTGTGCAACATAATTACGTGATGAATTGCCGCACTGCAGATATTTTTTGCTGCTTGTGCGAAAAATGATCTCCCGGTACCAAAAAAAGGGCGCCCGATGGACGCCCCTCTTATTCTCAAACGCATAGGGGCGTTGCGTCAAGGACGCTCAAGGCACATGGCCACACCCATGCCGCCGCCGATGCAGAGGGTTGCGAGACCTTTTTTGGCGTCGCGACGCTTCATTTCAAACAGCAGTGTGTTCAGGATACGCGCACCAGACGCGCCAATTGGGTGACCAATGGCGATGGCGCCGCCGTTCACGTTTACAATCTCAGGGTTCCAGCCCATGTCCTTGTTCACGGCGCAGGCCTGTGCAGCAAAGGCTTCGTTGGCTTCCACCAGATCCAGCTCTTCGGCAGACCAGCCGGCTTTGTCCAGCGCTTTGCGGGAGGCATAGATCGGGCCAACGCCCATGATAGATGGGTCCAAACCGGCGGTTGCGTAAGACGCGATGCGGGCCAGAGGCTCGATGCCGCGCTTTTCGGCCTCATCCGCGGTCATCAGCAGAGCGCCAGCCGCGCCGTCGTTGATACCGGAGGCGTTGGCCGCGGTGACGGTGCCGCCGTCGCGGACGAAGGCCGGACGCAGTTTCTGCATGGCTTCGATGGTGGCGCCGTGGCGGATGTATTCGTCGGCGTCCACAACGATGTCACCCTTGCGGGTTTTTACGGTGAAAGGCACGATCTCGTCGGCAAATTTGCCAGCTTTCTGAGCAGCTTCGGCCTTGTTCTGGGAGGCCACGGCGAACTCGTCCTGGGCCTCGCGGCTGATCTGCCACTTCTCAGCCACGTTCTCTGCGGTCTGGCCCATGTGGTAGCCGTTGAACGCATCCCACAGACCGTCACGGATCATCGAGTCGATGTATTTCACGTCGCCCATTTTGGTGCCTGCACGCAGGTGCGCCACGTGGGGAGACAGGGACATGTTTTCCTGACCACCAGCGGCCACGATGGCGGCGTCACCCAGTTGGATGTGCTGTGCGGCCAGAGCCACGGCGCGCAGACCGGAGCCACACACCTGGTTGATGCCCCAAGCGGCGCTTTCGATTGGCAGGCCGGCGTTGACGTGCGCCTGGCGGGCCGGGTTTTGACCTTGGCCACCGGTCAGAACCTGACCGAGAATGGTTTCAGACACATCCGCCTTTTCAATGCCGGCACGCTCTACCAGTGCGTTAAGCACGGTGGCGCCGAGATCATGTGCGGGGGTGTTGGCGAAGGAGCCGCTGAAGCTACCGACGGCGGTCCGGGCCGCGGAAGCAATCACTACGTTGGTCATATGCAAATCCTCTACAAAATGCTGGGCGGAGCATGTGCGGGACCGCCCCCCTCAGGCAACCCGCAAAACTCCGTTTCCGTAGCGTCAATAGCGCATTTGCCGCACTGCGGCAACGGTCAGGCTGTCACAGGGCTAAAGTCGCATGGCGAGAATGCGCCCATCGCGTGTGGGCGAAGCGTTGAAGAGGAGGTTTTGCAGGGGAGTTAGGCCGCGTTACTTTTGCGCTGTTTCCACGGTGGGGAAATGGTTGGCGCGCCAAAGGCAAAGCCTTGCAGGCAGTCAAAGCCGAGGTCCGCCATCATTTGCGCATCTGCCGGGCTTTCAATGCGGCTGGCAACCGAGTGCATGTCAAAGCGTTCACAAATCGCAGCGACAGCTGAGGCAATCACCTGATTACTGCCATCCTGAGAAATGTTGCGGCTGAAGCTGCCGTCCAGTTTGATTATGTCAAAATCAAAGTCGCGGAAGACGGTCAGCGTGGTCAGGCCGGAGCCGTAGTCATCCAGTGCAAAGGACATGCCTTTGACCTGCAGCTCTTCCATAAAGCCCTGAACAATTTCAGGGACCTGTACCACGGACTTCTCTGAAATTTCAAAGATCAGCCGTTCCGGAATGGTGGCGGCGCGGGTCAGGCCGCGCTGTAGGCAATCCATCCAAGGAGCATAGCCAATCGAGCGGGCCGACATGTTGATTGACAGGCGCAGGCCGGGCTGTTCCGCCAGAGCTTGCAGTCCAAGCTCGAGTGCCAAAACATCCAACTGGCGGCCCAGTTCGCTGTCTTCGACCGCGCCCATGAAGTCCTTGGCGGGAATGATGCGGCCGGTTTCGTCCAGTACCCGCACAAGCCCTTCGTAAAACGCGGGACGCTTGGTGTTGGAAGCCTGAACAATCGGTTGGTAGGCGAGCAGAACCTGCTTATGCGCAATTGCCTCGCGGACCATGTCCAGCGTGGAGGAATCCCGTGTGTCCAGGGCGTACGCCAGCGGGCTGCGATGCCCTTGCTTCGCGCCAGCCTTGCGTTTCTTTTTGTTTGGGCGATCCATAGCAGGCTTCCCATCATCCCATTTAGCAGCGTGCCCATTTAAGAACACAGACATGAACCATGTCTTAAAATGACGCTCTGGGGCGGCGCTGAACAGGGGGGTTTTAGCCCTGTTTTTAACTAACTTAAGGCGAATAGAGGGCGGTGAGTCCAGTATGTGCCACAGGGCTTAAGAAGCGGTTTTCGACGCCGGTCAGTTGGAGGTGTGCACAATGTGGCAGGTCTGGCGCGCGGGGCTGGACAGCAGTGGCAAGAGATCTTGGGGCGCCTCTCGCAGGAGTTTGACGGAGGCTTTGGTGCAGCGGTGCAGCGCTTGTTCGCGGGCCACCAGGGAGGAGGGTTCGGCCCAGGAATAGCCAATGGCACCGTTGTCAGCGACGGCAAAGGCGCCGGAGCGTTTCTTGTTTTGCAGCTTTTTGTATTCGCGGAAGTCTTTGTTGGCCGCGTGGGACAGGGTCACGCCAAAGGCGGTGCGGTCATAGTCTTTGGGCACGCTGCGGGCATAAAGCACGCAGTAGTCCGGGTTGCGCGATTGTTTGTGGCACAGGGTCTGCGCATAGGCTTCTGCCAGCCAGAGCGAGTTGGCGTTGGCGTGCGCGCCAGCGTGGCGTTCCGGGCGGTTGATGTAGATCGCGCCGAAGTAGTCGGATTTTCGCTTGAACTGGCGGAAGGCGGCGCGGGCGTCGCCGCGCAGCTCAAACCGTTTCACCATTTCGATCTTAGTGTGCCTGCCGTGCTGTTGAATGTCCTGCGCGGCAAGGTGGGCGGGGGCGCCCACAAGGTGGAGAAAAGCCAAGGCGTGGCGGATCATAGGGGTCTCTTCTTATGTGCCAGTCGTCAGGGCTGTGGGGCGTATCAGGAGTTCCCCATGGCAATTACGGCAGAGAGGATAGCACGGGCGTTTTCACTCGACCAGTCCGCATCCCCTTGTAAACGTGCAATTTCCTTGCCGTCGCGGTCCATAATGATGGTGGCGGGCAGGCCAAAGACGGCCATTTCGCGTGCAAGGGCTTGCTTTGGGTCGCGGTGCAAGGGGAGGTTGTCCACGCCAATTTCGTCAAAAAACTTCTGCATCGCGGGCACCATGTTGCGGCCGGTTGCGAGGGTCAGCACCTCAAAGTCGGGCCCGCTGAGCTCGGATTGCAGTTCGGACAGCATCGGCATTTCGTGGCGGCAGGGGGCGCACCAAGTGGCCCAGAAGTTCAGGAGCACCACTTTGCCTTTGTAGTCACCCAGGGTGGCTTCGCCGCCATCTTCGGTGAGGAAACTGTTTTGCGAGACCGCTTTGGGGGCAGAGTGGAAGTTGAGCTTGCGCATGTCGCCTTCGCGCATCTCGACCACGGCGGAAAAGTCGCGGGTTTCAGCCTCGGCTGAAGGTTTCAGGGCAACAAAGGAGAGGGCGGCAATTGCGATTGCTGCCAAGCCTGTATAAACCAGCGCGGACCCATTTACTTTCATCTTCCCTCCAAAAGGGCTTCTCATGACCAAAGATACCTCAAACCAGATGTGGGGTGGCCGTTTTGCCGCCGGACCGGACGCCATTATGGAAGCGATCAACGCGTCTATTGGCTACGATCAACGTATGGCGGCGCAGGACATTGCTGGCTCTCGGGCCCATGCGGCGATGCTCGCCAAGACAGGCATCCTGACAGATAGCGATGCGGAGGCCATTCGGGAAGGGCTTCTCACGGTGTTGTCAGAGATTGAGGGCGGCACGTTCCAATTTTCCACGGCGTTGGAAGACATTCACATGAATGTGGAAGCGCGGCTGAAAGAGATCATTGGCGAGCCGGCTGGGCGTTTGCACACAGGCCGGAGCCGGAATGACCAGGTGGCGACCGACTTCAAACTGTGGGTGCGCGATCAGATTGATGCGGCGATTGCCGGGATCGAAGCGCTGATCCGTGCGTTTGTGTCGCAGGCTGAGGCCGGTGCGGATTGGGTGGTGCCGGGCTTTACCCATCTGCAGACTGCGCAGCCGGTGACCTGGGGCCACCATATGATGGCCTATGTGGAGATGTTTGGCCGCGATTTGAGCCGCTTCAAAGACGCGCGGGAGCGAATGAATGAATCTCCGCTGGGCGCGGCGGCTTTGGCCGGGACCTCTTTCCCAATTGACCGCGAGATGACCGCCAAGGCGCTGGGCTTTGACCGTCCGGCGGCGAATTCTCTGGACGCGGTGGCAGACCGTGACTTTGCGTTGGAGTTCCTGTCCGCAAGCAGCATTTGCGCCATGCACTTGAGCCGCTTTGCCGAAGAGCTGGTGATCTGGTCCTCCGCGCAGTTCCGCTTTGTGACCCTGTCGGATCGGTTCTCTACCGGCAGCTCGATCATGCCGCAGAAGAAGAACCCGGATGCCGCAGAGCTGATCCGCGCCAAGATTGGCCGGATTTTTGGCGCCAACACTGCGCTTCTGATGGTGATGAAGGGCCTGCCGTTGACGTACTCCAAGGACATGCAGGAAGACAAAGAGCAGGTCTTTGATGCGGCGGACAACCTGATGCTGGCGCTGGCGGCGATGGAAGGCATGGTCAAGGACATGACTGCCAATCAGGACAGTCTGGAAGCGGCGGCGGGCAGTGGCTTTTCTACCGCAACGGATCTGGCGGACTGGCTGGTGCGGGCGCTGAACATGCCGTTCCGTGATGCGCACCACGTGACCGGCTCGCTGGTGGCGATGGCGGAAAGCAAAGATTGCGACCTGCCAGACCTGACGCTGGAAGACATGCAGTCCGTCCACGCTGCGATCACGGAAGATGTGTTTGGCGTGCTGGGCGTGCACAATTCTGTGTCCTCCCGCATGTCCTACGGTGGCACCGCGCCCACCCGTGTGCGTGAGCAGATTGCCGCTTGGAAAGCCAAGCTGGACGGCTAAACGCTTGGGGAGATGACGCCGGAGGGCGGTGTTTCCCCTTTTCAATCCGAGGGGTTTTTCCGTATGGTGGGCGCGTCGACGGCATTTGCACCCGGGGGTGCAAAAGGGCCTGTCGGCGCTGCTGCCATGGGAGATCCCACATGTTCCGCGTTGTTTTTGCCTGTTTGAGTTTGGCTGTTGTGTCCGCTTGCGGTGTGGACGGAGAGCCTTGGACGCCGCGTGCCAACGCCAACATCGGAATAGGCTCTGACGGGGTGCACACTTCCGGCAGCGTGGGCGTGACCAATGGCACCGTAAGCATTTCGATCGGCGGAGGCTGTCGCTGGTATGGCTGCTAAGGGCTTAGCCTCTTGAAAGCACGTCCCAAATCAGGACATTCTGATCCGAAGCAAAGGCGGCGCCGTACCTGTGGTGCCGCTTACTTTTTGGGATTGGGGAACACATGTCACCTTTGCGCTGGGTATTTTTGGGATTGGCCATTTGGGGTGCGATCCACCCGATGATGTATTTTGGGCCGTGGATTGCCGAGAACGGATTGGATCTTCAGGCCATGGTGGCGCTGTGGAAAGCCAATGACGCGGTGACCGGCATCTATTGGGATCTGGTTATCTCCGCCATCACGCTCACCGTGTGGGTGCTGGTCGAGGTCTGGGTGCGGCGCAATTGGATTGCGCTATTGGCGATTCCAGCGACTTGGATGATTGGTGTGAGCTGTGGCTTGCCGCTTTATCTGTTCCTGCGGGCCAAACCGGTGAAGTAAGTCCGCCGTTGTCACATGTGAGGCTGGCGAGGTGGTGTGACTTTTGTGCCTCCGGCGGGGATATTTTTAGCAAGAAGAAGCCAAGGCTGTTGGAAGCGGCTGCGGCGGGATTGAATGGCGTCGTATGGCACCGTAAGAGGGGGCTTAACGCGCAGACGGCAGGCAGGAGACGGCACTATGGATCACTTTCTTTATCGCGACGGGGAGTTGTTTGCCGAAGACGTGCCGGTAAAGGAAATTGCCGCGCAGGTTGGCACGCCGTTCTATTGCTATTCCACCGCGACCTTTGAACGCCACTTCCGCCTGTTTGACGAAGCACTGGAAGGCACCGGTCACCTCGTGTGCTACGCCATGAAGGCGGCCTCCAATCAGGCGATCTTGAAAACTCTGGCCGCACTGGGCGCGGGCATGGATGTGGTGTCGGGCGGCGAATATGCGCGCGCCAAAGCCGCAGGTGTGCCGGGCGACAAGATTGTGTTCTCCGGCGTGGGCAAAACCGAAGATGAAATCGAACTCGCGCTAACCGGTGGCATCCGCCAGTTCAACGTGGAGAGCGAGCCGGAGATGGCGGCGATCAGCGCCGTGGCGAGCCGTTTGGGTGTTGAGGCGCCAATCACCATTCGGGTGAACCCGGATGTGGATGCAAAAACCCACGCCAAAATTGCGACCGGCAAGTCGGAGAACAAATTTGGCATTCCAATCAGCCGCGCCAAAGAGGTCTATGCGCTGGCGGCGTCTTTGCCGGGCCTGAAAGTCATTGGTATTGATGTGCATATTGGCAGCCAGTTGACCCAACTGGAGCCGTTTGAGGCGGCGTATAAGAAGGTCGCGGAGCTGACAGAACAACTGCGCGCCGAGGGGCACGACATCAAGCGGCTGGATCTGGGCGGTGGCCTGGGCATTCCCTATGAGCGCTCCAACTCTGCGCCGCCGCTGCCGGTGGAATATGGTGCGATGGTAAAGCGTGTGCTGGGCCATTTGAACTGTGAGATTGAGATTGAGCCGGGCCGTTTGATTGCCGGCAACGCGGGCATCATGGTCTGTAAGGTGATTTATGTGAAATCCGGCGAAGACCGCGAATTTCTGATTGTAGATGGGGCAATGAATGACCTGATCCGTCCGGCGATGTATGAGGCGCATCATGATATTGTGCCGGTCATCGAAGCTGAACCCGGGCAGGAGCCTGCGCAATATGACATCGTGGGGCCGGTTTGTGAATCTGGCGACACCTTTGCCAAAGGGCGCAATATGGCGCAGCTTGCTGATGGTGATCTGATCGCGTTCCGCAGTGCAGGGGCCTATGGCGCGGTGATGTCCAGCGAGTACAACACGCGGCCCTTGATCCCTGAGGTTCTGGTGAAGGACGATCAATTTGCGGTTATCCGCCGACGTCCAACCTATGAAGAGATGATAAACCGCGATAGCATCCCAGAGTGGCTGGATCAGACCAGCGACTAAGAGCCAACCGATAGGAGCGCCGTGACCCGTCAAAGCCCTTCAGATGCAGCCCTGTTGCACCTTCGGTGGGTCATTGGCCTGACCCGGTTGGGTCTCTTTGCAGAATCATTCACACGCGCATTTTGGCCGGTATGGACCATCGCCTTTGTGGTGCTGGCCGCACTGATGGTGGGGCTGCAGGATCATCTGCCGCTGGAAATGATCTGGATTTGCGGCTTTTTGGCTGCCGCTGGCATACTGGTGTTTCTGGTGCGCGGGGCGCGGCAGTTGGTGCTGCCGTCGCGTGACATGGCGATTGCGCGGCTGGACGCGACGTTGCCCGGACGGCCGATTACGGCGCTGCGCGATGCGCCGGCGGTAGGCAAGGACGACGCCGCCTCTCAGGCGCTGTGGGCGGCACACCAGAAACGCATGGCAGCGCGCACCAAGGGCGCCAAGGCGGTGCAGCCGGATTTGCGGATTTCGCGGTTGGACCCGTTTGGGCTGCGTTACACAGCGATCCTGTTGTTGATGATGGCCTTTGTCGGTGGGTCGTTTTCAAATCTATCTACCGTGCGGGAATTGGGGCCCGGAGGCGGGGCTGCTTTGGCAAGTGGGCCAACCTGGGAAGGTTGGATTGAGCCGCCGAGTTACACCGGCAAACCTGCGCTTTATTTGAATGATCAGCCTGCGGGCAAGCTGGTGTTGCCGGAGGGCAGCCGGGTTTTGCTGCGTCTTTATGGCGAGGTCGGTGCGCTGACCGTTGCCGAGACCGTGTCTGGTCGGGTTGGCGCCATAGAAAGCGCGGCGGAGCCGGAGCAGAGCTTTGACGTGCGCCAAACCGGGGATTTGGAGATCGCCGGGCCGGGCGGGGCTGCGTGGAATATCGTGATGCAGGATGACCGCGCGCCGAAAGTGATTTTGAGCGGGCAAGTGGAGGCCTCTGGCCGGGGCGAGATGACCCTGTCGTTTCATGCGTCTGACGACTATGGCGTGGTTGGTGGCACAGCTGTTGTGGAGCTGGATCTCGCCGGCGTGTCCCGGCAGTACGGGTTGCGGGTCGATCCTGAGCCGCGTGAGGCGGTGGTGGTCGAGCTGCCCTTGCCGATCTCCGGCGATCGGGCGTCGTTTGAAGAGACTTTGATTGAGGATTTTTCCGAGCATCCTTGGGCGCATTTGCCGGTGAAGGTCACGCTGACTGTCGAGGATGACGCGGGGCTGCAAGGACAATCCGGAGACTTGCGGTTTGAGCTGCCCGCACGGCGGTTCTTTGACCCGTTGGCGGCGGCAGTGATCGAGATGCGGCGGGACCTGCTGTGGTCGCGGGAGAATGGCAAACGGGTGGCCCAGTTGATGCGGGCGGTGTCGCACCGGCCAGAGGATGGCGTGTTTCGGCGCGAGACAGATTACCTGCGGTTCCGGACCATTCTGCGGCGGTTGGAAGTGAACGTGACGCATGGGCTGTCCGAAGAGAAACGCGACGAGCTGGCCGAGGCGCTGTGGAAATTGGCGCTGGATTTGGAAGATGGCGATCTTGGCAGCGCGGCGGAGCGTTTGCGGCAGGCGCAAGAGCGGTTGTCCGAAGCGATGAAAAACGGCGCCAGTGATGCGGAAATTGCACGTCTCATGCAGGAGTTGCGCGAGGCCACTGAAGACTACATGCGCGAATTAGCGCGGCGGCAGCAGCAGGACGGCGAAGAAGGCGAAAATCAGCAGAGTGCAGAGAACTCCATGCAGATGGATCAGAACGATCTGCAACGTATGATGGACCGCATTCAGGAATTGATGGAGCAGGGCCGTATGGCGGAGGCGCAACAGGCGCTGGAAGAGTTGCAGCGGCTGATGGAGAACATGCGGGTCACGCAAGGACAGGGTCAGCAAAACCAGGGCGAGCAGGCCATGGAAGGGCTTGCAGATACCCTGCGCAACCAGCAGGGCCTGTCTGATGAGGCTTTCCGCGAGTTGCAGGAACAGTTCAACCCCAACGCTCAGAGCGGACAGTCCCAAGAAAACCAAGGGTACAGCGGTGGCGAAGGGCGCGGTCAGGCGCATGACGGCACGGGGGGCGAAGGTCAGGGTGATGGCGAAGGTGAGGGCGAGACAGGTCAGTCCAATGGCGATCAGCAGGGTCAGCAAGGCGCACTAGAAGACCGCCAGCGCGCGCTGCGTCAGGAGCTGAACCGCCAGATGCAGAACTTGCCGGGGCAGGGCACGCCGGAAGGCGATGCCGCACGGGAAGCGCTTGGCAATGCTGAAGGCGCTATGGAAGGAGCCGAAGAGGCGCTGCGTGAGGATGATCTGGCCACGGCGATTGACCGACAGGCAGAGGCGATGGACGCGCTGCGCGAGGGGCTGCGCAACCTTGGCGAAGCCATGGCGCAGCAGCAACAGCAAGGCCAACAAGGCACCGCTGAGGCGCAGGGTCAGGCGCAAGACCCGCTTGGGCGTAGCCAAGGCAATCGCGGCGCGGCGGGTACCGATGAAGGGCTGCTACAAGGCGAGGATGTCTATCGTCAGGCGCGCCGCTTGCTAGATGAAATCCGCCGCCGCGCGGGAGAGACAGAGCGCTCCGAGTCAGAGCGCAACTATCTGGAACGTTTGCTGGAGCGGTTCTAAGTCCTTCGCTGGACAGCCAGTTAAGACTGTCCGGTCAAGGCGTTGAGCTTCAGAAACAGGCCGGCCACTTTGTCGTCCAGCCAGATACGGGCACCGTTTGCCGAGGCCATAAAGCTGTCGATGTAGGGCGCCGCCTGCGGGTAGCTTTGGCTGAGACTGTCATGAGAACTGTAGACAAACACCGCTGCGCCCGCGAGCAGGATAACCAGTGCAAATCCGAGACGGAACCCACGCGCACGGCTGGCACTGTTGTTGGTTTTTTGGCCCAAATCCGGATTGCGTGGGGTGTCGCCAGAGGTACGGAGGGTCGAGTTGATCTCTTCGATATCCGGCAGCAGGTCGCGACGGGTGTCCTTTGCGCTGCGCACGGTTGCGGCGACAGCAGCGGCGGTGGCGGCATCATCTTGCCCCCGTAAGCGGCGCAGCCGGTTGGCGGCCTCATCCGCACGTCGGTCTGTGGCTGTGGGGCGGTCTTCGCCCTCATCCAAGCCCAGGTCACCTTGTGTCTCCAGGCTTTGCGGTTGTTCGGCCGCGCGGGCGCGGCTCTCGTATTCCACTTCTTCGCGCAGGATGTCTTTGACCGTGTCATCCAGCCCACGTGGCTTGGGCGCTGTCTCCGGCTCTGCGTCACCTTGGCCGTCGTCTTCCGGGAGGTCGTCCGTCTCGTGGTCGTCTTCCAGATCAGCGGCGACATCCGGTTCATCTTCGTTTTCCGGTTCAGGCGCTGGGACGGGCTCTGGCGCGCGCTCCTCTTCCTGCGCGTCAGGAGTTTCGGCAACGTCCTCGTGGTGTTCTTCGGCTTCTGCTGGCGCATCCTCGTGCTGAGGCGCGCTCTCTTTGGCCCAGTCTTCCTCGGTTTCCAGATCCCAGTCTTCGCCCCCTAGGTCCAGATCATCGGGGTTTTCTTCGTCCTCGTCTTTGAAGAAATCCTTCTCGTCCTCAGGCTCTGCTTCAATAGAGAGCTCTGGAGGTTCGACCTCTTCAAAGACTTCTTCTTCGGTTGCGGGAGCTTCGTCTTGCGTGGCTTCTTCGCTGACCGCAGCGACCACATTGGCAACAGCGTCCTCAACGGGTTCTTCCGCCTGCATGTCCGCGTGCACCTGAAACCAGGTGTTGCCGCAGTTGGAGCATTGCACATCCCGCCCACCGGTCGGGATGATGTCGTCAGGCACTTCATATTGTGCCCCGCAATTTGGGCAAGTGAGCCGCATACTCGTCCCCTGCTGTCGAAGTTCTTGCTTTTATTCAGGAACCATATTCTGAAACATTGCTTGGCGAAAGTGCAAAGGCGGTGTGGAACAGATTGCAACCAAGGCGATGCTCGTGCACAACAATCGGGACAAATGAGGTCTCATGTGATCGAACTAGACAATATTGCGTATAGCTACGGTGGCGGCGAGTTGCTGAGCGAGGTGTCCTTGAAGCTGGCACCCGGATCTTTCCACTTTTTGACCGGGCCGTCCGGGTCCGGGAAGACTACGTTTTTGAAGCTGTGTTACGGCGCGCTGACCCCGACAGCGGGGCGGGTGCAGCTGTTTGGCAAAGATGTGCGCGAGATGGATCGGGATGACCACGCCTTGGCGCGGCGTCAGATTGGCGTGGTGCATCAGGATTGCCAGTTTCTGGACCACCTGCCTGTGCGGGAAAATGTGGCTTTGCCGCTGACGGTGTCGGACAGGGATTCCCTGGAGCAGCATTCCAACCTGAAAGAGCTTTTGACCTGGGTGGGTTTGGGCCACCGGGCGAGTGCCTTGCCACCGGAGCTTTCGGGCGGGGAGCGCCAGCGGGCGGCTTTGGCCCGCGCAGTGATCATGTCGCCGGATGTGGTCTTGGCGGATGAGCCAACCGGCAACGTGGATTGGGAAATGTCCCAGCGATTGCTGCAGCTTCTGGTGGAGCTGAACAAGATGGGCAAGACCATCTTGATTGCGACCCATGATCTGAATCTGATCCGCTCGGCCAAGCATCATGTGCAGGCGCGGGTGCTGCGGATTTCCGGGCGTAAGTTGCAACTGGCGGGGGCAGATCTATGAGCAAAACTCTGCAGCTCTCCAAGCTGATCATGGGCGACGCGCAGGCAGACCGTGTGGTGCCGCCAACCGGATTTACCGCGCGCCTGACGTTGTTTGCCGCCGGAGCCATGGCGTTTTTGACGGTGTTTGCGCTGGCACTGTCATTGGCCTCGGGCCGATTGGCGGCGCGTTGGGGCGATGAGCTGGCGCAGAGTTCCACATTGCGGATTTCTGCGCCTGAAGAGCAGATGGCGGCGCAGACAGCGGCGGCGCTGACCGTGCTGGAGAGCACACCGGGGATCGCCTCTGCGCGGGCCTTGAGTGTTGACGAGCAGCGCGGCTTGTTGGCGCCGTGGTTTGGACCGGATCTACCGCTGGACAGCCTGCCAATCCCGCAGTTGATCGAGATTGTCGAGACCGAAGAGGGCTATGACGGCGCTGGATTGCGGTTGCGGCTGCAGGCGGAGGTCCCAGGCGCGGTGCTGGATGACCACACCCGTTGGCGGCGCCCGCTGGAGCGTGCGGCTGGGCGGTTGCGGTTGCTGGGCTGGGTGTCCATTGGCCTGATTGGCGCAGCGACGGCAGCGATGATTACCTTGGCGGCCAATGCGGCGCTGGCGGCCAATGCGCAGGTGATTTCGGTGCTGCGTTTGATTGGCGCACGGGACAGCTATATTGCGCGGGCGTTTGTGCGGCGCTTCACTTTGCGCGCCTTGTTGGGCGCAGCCGTGGGGACGGCGTTGGGGGCGTTGGCGGTCTTCCTGTTGCCTTCGGCGCAAGAGAGCGGCGGTTTTCTGACCGGGCTTGGGTTCCAAGGCATGGGCTGGGCGTTCTTGGCGCTGATCCCGCCGCTGGCGGGTGTGGTGGCCTATCTGGCCACCGGCGCGGCGGCCCGACGTACACTAGGGGAGTTGACCTGATGCGCTTGGCGTTTCAATGGGTGATGTCGATCATCTATGTGGTTCAGAATGCATTTGTGATGCTGGCGATGGGGATTGTGTTTTTCCCTTGGGCCTTGCTGTCCTCCAAAGGGGCCATGGCGGCGTGCAACACCTACGCCACTTGGGCGATTTGGTCGGCGCGCTGGCTTGTGGGCATTCGGTCCGAGGTACGTGGCAAGGTGCCAAGTGGCGCCGTTTTGGTGCCAGCGAAGCACCAGTCCTTCTTGGATATCATGATGATCTTCAAAGCGGTGCCGCAGCCGCGCTTCATCATGAAATATGAGTTGCTGTTCACGCCGATTATCGGCGTATACGCGTGGCGACTGGGCTGTGTGCCTGTGCGCCGCGGCAAACGAGGCGCGGCGATCAAGGCGATGCTAGCGGATGTGGAAAGCGGCCGGGTGCCGCCGGGCCAGTTGGTGATCTATCCGCAAGGCACGCGGGTGCCTGTTGGCGAGCATGTGCCGTATAAGGTTGGCCCATACGTTCTTTACAAAGAGACAGGACAGACGGCGGTGCCGGTGGCGACCAATGCCGGGATGTTCTGGCCCAAGGGCACGATGCTGCGCAAACCGGGCCTGGCAGTGGTCGAGTTTCTGGAGCCAATTGAGCAGGGCGCGGATCAGAAAGAGTTCATGGCACGGTTGGAAGAGGTGACTGAGACCCGCTCCAATGCGTTGATGGTGGAAGCGGGGTTTAATCCGGATGCGGTACGTTAGTGATCTTGTCGAACTAGAAGCGCTTTACGGCGAACCGGCCTCCGCGTCGGTCAATAAAGTGGCGCAGAAGATGACGCCGCTCTATCGCAAATGGATCATGGCGTCGCGGTTCTGTGTCGTGTCGACGGTGGGACCTGAGGGCACGGACGGCAGTCCGCGCGGGGACGATGGCCCGGTTGTGCGTGAGCTTGATGACCACACGCTGGCGATGCCGGACTGGTGTGGAAACAACCGAATAGATACGCTGCGCAACATCGTGGCGGATGGGCGCATATCGCTGTTGTTCATGGTGCCGGGATCCAACAACGTGGTGCGGGTCAATGGTGTTGCCAAAGTGACCACAGACGCCGCACTGTGCGAGCGTTTTGAGGTGCAAGGCAGACACCCGCGCGCCGTGATTGTGATCAAGATTGGCGAGATCTACACGCAATGTGCGCGGGCTGTGATGCGGGCTGGGTTGTGGGCGTCTGAGGATGAGAGCGCTGACTTGCCCACAGTGGGTCAGATTTTGGCCGAGCAGACCGATGGGGTCGAAGGTGGCACGCCTTATGACGAAGGCTGGGCCGCGCGGGCGGCGAAGACCATGTGGTGAGTCAACTGTCCTGCGGGGGATAAAATGTCAGAATGCTGCCAGCACCGTCTCCCCACTCAGGAAAGGCAAAGAACGCGACACCCCATCGGTTGGGAGAGCCAACGTCGCCCGTCATCCAAGCCTTGTGGACAGAGCCCATTTGAGCGCCGGGATCGTGCGGAAGGTCAGGGAAGTTTTTAGCTACAACGTCCTCAAGAAGCGCCAATGTTTGCTCCGCTTCCCATTTCTTTAGAGCGTGAGGCGCATAGGTCGACAGGCTACATCTATTGTCTTCCAAGGAGATGAAAACCGCGGTTTTTCCATCAATCCAAACCGGCTTGCCATCTTGTCCCACGCTTTCTTTGAACCCTAAGTCTTTGGGCGCGCTGTAGGGGGATCCGAGATGACGTGCCACACAGACCGCCTTGAAAGCTTCGACGGTACGCTCTGCGCGAGATTGTTGAGGCCAGAGAAGCGGACCAACGATGTACCCCGCAGCGAGACCAAAGGCGACCATGGGAAATAACAGCTTCAATTTCACTGCGGCGGTACCTCAAACAAAAGTGGGGCGCTTGGTCGAAGCGCCCCAAAGTGCTTTATCTTAAACAGTTTAGCTGTGGATCGCGCCGTCGCCGCAGGCCAGTGCGGCTTCGCGGACCGCTTCGGAGTAGGTTGGGTGCGCGTGGCAGGTCAGGGCGATGTCCTGAGCCGAGGCACCAAACTCCATGGCCACGCAGAGCTCGTGGATCATGTCGCCCGCTGCCGGACCGATGATTGCGGCGCCGAGCACGCGGTCGGTCTCTTTGTCGACGATGATTTTCACAAAGCCCTCGCCCTGATGCACAGCTTTGGCGCGGGCGTTGCCCATGAACATGAACTTGCCAACCTTGATCTTGCGACCTTCGGCTTTCAGCGCGGCCTCAGTGGCACCGACGGTGGCCACTTCCGGGGTGGTGTAGACCACGCCCGGGATCACGCCGTAGTTCACGTGGCCATGTTTACCGGCCAGAACTTCAGCCACGGCCATGCCTTCGTCTTCGGCTTTGTGCGCCAGCATTGGGCCTTCAATCACGTCGCCGATGGCGTAGATGCCCGGCACGTTGGTGGCCCATTTGCCGTCCACGGCGATCTGGCCGCGTTCGGTCATTTTTACGCCAAGTGCATCCAGACCGAGGCCTTCTGCAAATGGCTTACGACCGGTGGCAACCAGCACCACATCCGCGTCCACAACCTCTTCGTCGCCGCCTTTCTTAGGCTGGTAGCGCACTTTAGCTTTGGTTTTGGTGGCGTCCACGCCCTGCACAGCCGCGCCCATGATGAACTTAAGGCCTTGTTTTTCAAGGATACGCTTGAAGGTCCGCTGTACATCCGCGTCCATACCGGGGCAGACCGCGTCCATGTACTCCACAACGGTCACTTCTGCGCCGAGGCGGGCATAGACGGAGCCGAGTTCCAGACCAATTACGCCAGCGCCGATCACGGTCATTTTCTTTGGCACCTTCGGCAGGTCCAGCGCGCCGGTGCTGTCGACCACGATGCCTTTGTCGTTGTCGACTTCAACACCTGGCAGGGAAGACGGCAGGGAGCCCGACGCGATCACGATGTTCTTGGCGTCGTGCACGTCATCGCCCACTTTGACCTGACCGGCCGCCGGGATCGATGCCCAACCTTTGAGCCAGTCGATCTTGTTCTTTTTCATTAAGAACTCGATGCCACCGGTGTTTTGTCCAACAACATCAGTCTTATACGCCTTCATCTGGTCCCAATCGACAGAGGGGCTTTTGCCCTTCAGGCCCATGTCGGCGAAGTTGTGCTCGGCCTCATGGAGCATGTGAGTTGCGTGCAGCAGCGCCTTGGACGGGATACAGCCCACGTTCAGGCAGGTGCCGCCCAGCGCTTCGCGGCCTTCCACGATGGCGGTTTTCAGACCCAGCTGTGCGCAGCGGATTGCAGAGACGTAGCCGCCAGGGCCTGCGCCGATGATGATGACGTCATATTGAGCCATAGGTGTGTTTCCTTGGTCTATTGCAGGGGCATTATGCCCCGTCTTGTGGGAAAGCTCTCACAATGAAGAACTTGATATGGTTGGTCTTTATTCGGGTTTCAACAGTTTTACGGTGACGTTGGTGATGCCGTCGCGCTCCATGTGCATGGCGAGTTCTTCGCTGTCAAAAAAGGCGCGGGCCTTGTCTTTGTCGACGATGGCAAACAGTGCGATGGCGTGGTTTTCGCGGTCGGGATCGGACCAGACGTTGAGGTCGACAATCCCGGCGGCTTTGCGGTTGGCGACGTCTTGTCGGAAGACGGTGAGCCAGGCGGAAAAATCGGCAACATCAGCTTGCCAAAGCACATGGGTGGGCATGGTCTATCCTCCTATGTCCTGCATCTCGCACGGCGCGGGGCCAGCGGCGGGCAGGGGAAATGCGCGTCTTTCCAATAGGGGCAGTTTGGGCGATTTTTGCACGTCTGCATAGCGTCGGTATTGCGTCTGTATCGCGGAGGTGGGAACGGAGGGCCCTACACTGGGCGAAATGCCGCACTGGCAAGTGACCCGGCCTTTACTCATACTCATTTTCGCCGCCCTTTACGCCATTGACCGCCGCGTATTCTTTTCTGGCGGCAGTGATGACGTCATTTGGAATGAGAGATGGAAGCCCCTTTGAATACTTAGATATATCCACCTCTCTCCCTTGTAGGTCTAGCGATAGAATTAAAACTGCCGCAGAAAAAGCGCTTCTCGGTGAGTGCCCGTTCTCAACGGTATTCTCGTTTTCGCCAAAGTAAGTCGTTGGTTGGTTTGCGAGCTTTACAACCCAGTTCTTAATTCTGTCGTCTTCAAAGTCAGCAAGCAAACGGTGTGCGAACTCGTTTCTAATTCGTTTGACGATTTGCAGGCGTTCGTAAGTCGGAGTGTCGATAATTCTAAGAGAGTGACAGGCATCTATTCGAGGGGCAAAATGTTGCAGCGCACCTGATAGTAGTGACGAGGTAGATTTGCTTTGCGTCAGATACACGGTCAAGCAACGCCCTAGTGCTTGCTCAAAATATGCACCAGAAACTAGAGCGACCCCTCGATCAGATTCGTTGTCGAGGTCGCTCCAGAAATGGTTATTCTCTTTGTCGGAGCGCATGAGCTTTTTAAGCAGCTCATGGTCGCCATCGGTCGTTTCTCCGGGCGGTTGTTCATCCATTGTTACACCTCCGCCCGAGCCACATGTGGCTCGGGCAGCGCCCGACCGCCCCCATGGGCGGGCGCTTTCAGCACCCACCCGCGGTCAGGCGTTGCCCTATGTTGGGGGCGGTCGGTCACAGTTTTTACAGATCCATCAGCAAGCGGCGTGGGTCTTCCAGCGCTTCTTTTACGCGCACGAGGAAGGTCACAGCGCCTTTGCCGTCCACGATGCGGTGATCGTAGGACAGGGCCAGATACATCATCGGACGGATCACAACCTGACCGTTGATCGCCATTGGACGGTCCTGAATTTTGTGCATGCCGAGGATGCCGGACTGCGGTGGGTTCAGGATCGGCGAGGACATCAGGGAGCCATACACACCACCGTTGGAGATGGTGAAGGTGCCGCCCTGCATTTCCGCCATGGAGAGCTTGCCGTCACGGGCGCGCTTGCCTTTCTCGGAGATGGCTTTCTCGATGTCGGCAAAGGACATGGCGTCCGCGTCGCGGATCACTGGCACAACCAGACCCTGCGGCGTGCCGGCGGCCACACCCATGTGCACGTAGTTTTTGTACACGATGTCGGTGCCGTCGATTTCCGCGTTCACCTCAGGCACTTCTTTCAGCGCGTGCACACAGGCTTTGGTGAAGAAGGACATGAAGCCAAGACGCACGCCGTGCTTCTTCTCGAACTGGTCTTTGTACTGGCTGCGCAGCGCCATCACCTCGGTCATGTCGACCTCGTTATAGGTGGTCAGCATGGCAGCGGTGTTCTGGCTGTCTTTCAGACGACGGGCGATGGTCTGACGCATCTTGGTCATCTTCACGCGCTCTTCGCGGGCCGCGTCGTCAGCAGCAACCGGTGCGCGTGGGGCGGCGGCGGGGGCCGGGGCTGCGGCGGCTGGGGCCAGCGCGGCTTTCAGCACGTCTTCTTTCATGATGCGCCCGTCGCGGCCTGTGCCGGTGACAGAAGCGGCGTCGATGCCTTTTTCGGCCATCAGTTTGTTGGCGGAGGGGGCGTTTTCCACGTCAGCGGACGCCGCAGGTGCGGCAGTAGCGGCAGGCGCAGCAGTCGGGGCGGCGCTTGCGCCAGCAGATGCGCCACCGATCACGGCCAGTTTGGCGCTTGCGTCCACAGTGGTGCCTTCCGGTGCTACGATTTCAGACAGGACACCAGCGGCAGGCGCAGGCACCTCAACGGAGACCTTGTCGGTTTCCAGCTCACAGAGCATCTCGTCTTGCGCAACAGTGTCACCCACGGCTTTGAACCATGTGGAGACGGTGGCTTCGGTCACGGACTCGCCCAGGGTTGGGACCATCACGTCCACCGCATCGCCACCACCGGCAGCGGGGGCTGCGGCGGCAGGAGCTGCGGCTGGCGCAGAGGCGGCGCCTTCGCCGGCGTTGATCATCGCCAGCAGCGCGTCAACACCCACGGTGTCGCCTTCGGCGGCCACGATCTCACCCAGAACACCAGCAGCCGGGGCCGGGACTTCGACGGTCACTTTGTCGGTTTCCAGCTCGCAGAGCATTTCATCGACGGCAACCGCATCACCCGGCTTTTTGAACCAGGTGGCAACGGTGGCTTCGGTGACGGATTCGCCAAGGGTAGGGACTCGAACTTCGGTCATGGATCAATTTCCTTCCATGGAGAGCGCGGCATCCACCAGCGCTGCTTGTTGGGCTTTGTGTTGGCTTGCCAGTCCGGTGGCAGGGGAGGCGGAGGCCGGGCGGCCTGCGTATACCGGACGGGTGTGTTTGGCTTTGATGCGGGTCAGGGCCCATTCGATGTTGGGCTCAATGAAGGACCACGCGCCCTGGTTCTTGGGCTCTTCCTGACACCAGACCATCTCGGCGTCCTTGAAGCGCTCAAGCTCCTTGATCAGCGAGTGGGCCGGGAACGGATAGTATTGCTCAATCCGCATCAGGTAGATGTCGTCGATGCCGCGGGCGTCACGCTCTTCCAGAAGGTCGTAGTAGACTTTGCCGGAACACATCACGACGCGTTTGACGTCCTTGTCCTTCTTCAGATTGGTGTCGGAGTTGCCTTTTTCAGCATCATCCCACAGCACGCGGTGGAAGGAGGAACCATCGGTGAAGTCTTCTGCTTCAGAGATGGCCAGCTTGTGGCGCAGCAGAGACTTTGGTGTCATCAGGATCAGCGGCTTGCGGAAGGTGCGATGCAGCTGACGGCGCAGGATGTGGAAGTAGTTGGCTGGTGTTGTACAGTTCGCCACAATCCAGTTATCGCCTCCACACATCTGCAAGAAGCGCTCAAGACGGGCAGAGGAGTGCTCTGGGCCCTGGCCTTCGAAGCCATGTGGCAACAGAACGGTGAGACCGGACATGCGCAGCCATTTGCTTTCGCCGGAGCTGATGAACTGGTCAAACATGATCTGCGCACCGTTGGCGAAGTCACCAAACTGGGCTTCCCAGAGGGTCAGCGCGTTTGGTTCTGCCAGCGAGTAGCCGTATTCAAATCCAAGTACCGCGTACTCAGACAGGGCGGAGTCGATGACTTCGTACTGGCTTTGACCGGCGCGGATGTTGTTGAGCGGGTAGTAGCGCTCTTCGGTGTCCTGGTTGATGATGCCGGAGTGACGCTGCGAGAAGGTGCCACGGGTGGCGTCCTGACCTGCGAGACGGACCGGGTAGCCTTCAGTCAGCAGAGAGCCAAAGGCCATGGCCTCTGCGGTGGCCCAGTCAAAGCCTTTTCCGCTTTCAAACATCTTGCCACGGGTATCGAGAAGACGGCCCACAGTTTTGTGCAGCGGGAAGCCTTCTGGCACGGTGGACAGGGACTTGCCGATTTCCGCCATGGTTTCTGGCTTGATCGAGGTCTGGCCGCGCTCATAGTCTTCGCCGCGTTTGTCCAAGTGGGACCAACGGCCGTCGAGCCAGTCCGCCTTGTTGGGCTTGTACTCTTTGCCGGTCTCAAACTCTTCGTTCAGGTGAGCCTGGAAGGAGGCCTTCATGTCCTCGATCTCGCCCTCTGGGATGAGGCCGTCTTTCACCAGACGTTCGGTGTAGAGCGTGAGCGTGGTTTTATGCTTCTTGATGCGCTTGTACATCACCGGGTTGGTGAACATGGGCTCGTCGCCCTCGTTGTGACCAAAGCGGCGGTAGCAGAACATGTCGATGACGACATCTTTCTGGAACTTCTGACGGAACTCGGTGGCCACTTTTGCCGCGTGTACAACCGCCTCTGGATCGTCGCCATTCACGTGGAAGATTGGCGCTTCCACAACCAGCGCGTTGTCGGTTGGGTATGGCGAGGAGCGGGAGAAGTGCGGTGCAGTGGTGAAGCCGATCTGGTTGTTCACCACGATGTGCATGGTGCCGCCGGTCTTGTGGCCCTTCAGGCCGGACAGCGCAAAACACTCAGCCACAACGCCCTGACCTGCAAAGGCCGCATCGCCGTGCAGCAGGATTGGCATCACAGCGGTGCGCTCGTCATCGTTGAGCTGGTCCTGCTTGGCGCGGACTTTGCCCAAAACAACCGGGTTCACCGCCTCAAGGTGGGAGGGGTTTGCGGTCAAAGACAGGTGCACTTGGTTGCCGTCAAACTCGCGATCCGAGGAGGCGCCGAGGTGGTATTTCACGTCGCCGGAGCCGTCGACATCCTCAGGCTTGAAGCTGCCGCCCTGGAACTCGTTGAAAATTGCGCGGTAGGGCTTGGCCATCACGTTGGCCAGAACCGACAGGCGGCCACGGTGGGGCATGCCGATCACGATCTCTTTCAGGCCCAAGTTACCGCCGCGTTTGATCACCTGCTCCATGGCCGGGATCAGACTTTCGCCACCGTCCAGACCAAAGCGCTTGGTGCCCATGTATTTCACGTGCAGGAACTTCTCAAAGCCTTCGGCTTCGACCAGTTTGTTCAAGATCGCCTTGCGACCCTCACGGGTGAAGGTGATTTCCTTGTCGTACCCTTCAATGCGCTCTTTCAGCCAGCTCGCTTCTTCAGGGTTGGAGATGTGCATGTACTGCAGCGCGAAGGTGCCACAGTAGGTGCGCTTCACGATGTCCATGATCTGGCGCATCGTGGCGATGTCCAGACCGAGTACTTTGTCGATGAAGATCGGGCGATCCATGTCGGCGTCGGTGAAGCCGTAGGATTTTGGATCAAGCTCCGGATGTGGGGTCTGGTCGCGCATGCCCAGCGGGTCGATGTCGGCGATCAGGTGGCCGCGAATACGGTAGGCGCGGATCAGCATCAGGGCGCGGATGGAATCCAGAACCGCGCGTTTGATGGCTTCGTCAGAGACCTCAACGCCTTTCTCGGCGGCTTTCTCTTTGATCTTTTTGCCAGCGGCCTTTGCCTCTGCTGGTTCCGCCCATTCGCCGGTCAGGCTTTGGGTCCAGTCGTCATTGGGCTGTGGCGGCCAATCAGCGCGCGCCCAGGAAGGGCCCGCGGCCTCTGCCTTTACGTCCAGCTCCGCATCGCCGAGCTGACGGAAGAACTCCTGCCAGACTTCGTCAACCGCGTTGGGGTCGGCGGCATAGCGGGCGTACATCTGTTCGAGGTATTCCGCATTGTGCCCCTGCATAAAGGAGGAGGCGTGGAAGATGTCATTGGGGGACTGTTCGGTCATGATGGCACCTCATGTGGGTTGGGACCGTATTTGTTGGGACCGGGTTGGGACGGGCGTGCAAGGAGCACAATTGTCAGGATTAAGGTAGCGGCTGAGAATAGCCACAGAGTTATGAATAGCGCACCACTGGAAGGCGCCCGCACCTCCGTCGGAAACTCAAGCCCCTCAGGCACAGAGGAGAGGTCTAGGGGGACTGTTTCGCTCGTAACGTAAAACAACCCAAAACAGATCGCTGCTGCGGCAAACGGGGCAAGGACAATCCAGCCAGGTCTTCCCAAGTCTTGAATGCGCCTCCAGCAAACCGCCAGCAAGGGTAAGGCAACAACGATTTGAAGAACCGTGCCAAACCAACCGCTGTCGTAGCTGGTGTGATGCACGATTCCTTCTCTTTGAACGCCGTTTTCTATTGTGATGGTAAACTGTTCCGTCACGGTGGGGCCAAAAACGACCGAATTAAATATGGTGAGCGCGATTGAAGTCAAAAAGAGGAGCCACACAAAACTCCATAGTTCATACCGGTCCGACCGCCCCTTGAAATCAAGGCCACGCAAAAAAACAACTTTAGCGTTTTCAAACATTAGCAACTCCCTTTAGTCGCCATAACTCGGTTGAGTTAACAGCGCGTTCAAGAAATCGCGTGGCTGACACGTGTAGAAGAGCGGAGGCTTTGTTGCTTTTTGAGCTTGAAATAGCCCGGCACAGCCGAGTAGCCCCCGACCGCCATACCGTGCCGAAGGCAAACCCTCGGTTTGACGGGCGGAGGCTTTCGCCCCGCCCGCGGTCGGGCGCTGCCCTATGGGCATATGTCGGGAGCCAACCAAGCATGCTTAGCCGATCGCTTTGAGCACAGCTTCGCCGAGGCCGGCGGGGCTGTCTGCCACTACGATGCCAGCTTCCTGCATCGCGGCGATCTTGTCTTCGGCACCACCTTTGCCACCGGCAACAATCGCACCGGCGTGGCCCATGCGGCGGCCGGGAGGTGCTGTGCGGCCTGCGATGAAGCCAGCGGTTGGCTTCCAGCGGCCTTTTTTGCGCTCATTGGCGAGGAATTCTGCGGCTTCTTCTTCCGCAGAGCCACCGATCTCACCGATCATGATGATGGACTGGGTCTCGTCGTCAGACAGGAACATGTCCAGCACGTCGATGTGCTCGGTGCCTTTGATTGGGTCGCCGCCGATGCCCACAGCGGTGGACTGGCCCAGACCGATGTCTGCGGTCTGTTTTACGGCTTCGTAGGTCAGGGTGCCGGAGCGGGACACAACGCCCACGGAGCCACGCTTGTGGATGTGGCCCGGCATGATGCCGATTTTGCAGGCTTCAGGCGTGATCACACCTGGGCAGTTTGGGCCGATCAGGCGGGACGCGGAACCTTCCAACGCGCGCTGTACCTTCATCATGTCCAGCACCGGAATGCCTTCGGTGATACAGATGATCAGTTCCATTTCCGCATCAATCGCTTCGAGGATCGAGTCCGCAGCGAAGGGCGGAGGTACATAGATCACGGAAGCGTTGGCTTCGGTCTTGGCTTTGGCGTCGTGCACAGAGTCAAAGACCGGCAGGCCGAGGTGTTCCATGCCACCTTTGCCCGGGGTCACGCCGCCGACCATTTTGGTGCCATATGCGATGGCTTGTTCAGAGTGGAAGGTGCCCTGAGAGCCGGTGAAGCCCTGACAGATGACCTTGGTGTTTTCGTCTACGAGGATTGCCATTTATTTGGTTCCTGTGATTGGTGTGGGTGTTTGCATAACGTGGCTCGACCGGTAGCTTTCGCTGCGCGGCTTGTTGAGGAAACTCTTGAAACCAGCCAGTCCTTTGCCATCGAAAACAGTCGCGATTTCGATAACTACGTTTTGGTCCGGTGCCAAAGCACAAACAACAGTCGCGTTGGTGTCGCCGTAGTCTGAGCGAACAACCACGTTTGAATAGGTAAAGAAACGCACGCCTTTGATGAGGGAGTTCCAGAAGGTAGGCATAGAAAACTCAAGAGCGGTTAGGCCTTCAGCTTGTTTAGCCAACTCTTCCACTGCAATTGCTTGGCAAGAGTTGTCTGCCAAGACATCTGCGGGTTGGTTGAACTCATAGCCACCAACTTTCACCGCTTCCGCAGAAAAAGCTGGCGCTGCTACGCCCAATGAAACCAACAATGCAAAGGTGAAGTTGCGCATTCCGACTTAGCCCTTAACCGCTTTCACGATTTTTTCGGCGCCGTCGGACAGGTTGTCCGCCGCGATCACATCAAGACCGGAAGTGTTGATGATCTCTTTGCCGGCTTCGACGTTGGTGCCTTCCAAGCGTACAACCAGTGGAACCTGCAGGCCAACTTCTTTCACCGCGGCCACAACGCCCTCTGCGATCACGTCACAGCGCATGATGCCGCCGAAGATGTTCACGAGGATGCCTTTGACGTTTGGATCAGAGGTGATGATCTTGAACGCTTCGGTCACTTTCTCTTTGGTTGCGCCACCGCCCACGTCGAGGAAGTTGGCAGGCTCTGCCCCGTAGAGTTTGATGATGTCCATGGTCGCCATCGCGAGACCCGCGCCGTTCACCATACAGCCGATTTCGCCGTCCAGAGCGATGTAGTTGAGGTCGTATTTGGACGCTTCAAGCTCTTTGGGGTCTTCTTCGGTTTCATCGCGCAGCTCGGCGATGTCCGCGTGGCGGTAGATGGCGTTGCCGTCAAAGCCCACTTTGGCGTCGAGCACTTTCAGCGCACCGCCTGGCATGACGATCAGCGGGTTGATCTCCAGCTGCTCCATGTCTTTTTCCATGAAGGCTTTGTAGAGAATGCCCATCAGCTTCACGCATTCTTTCACCTGTGCGCCTTTCAGGCCCAGGGAGAAGGCAACGCGGCGGCCGTGGTATGGCTGGTAACCGGTGGCCGGATCGACGGAGAAGGACAGGATTTTCTCAGGGGTGGCTTCGGCCACTTCTTCGATGTCCATGCCGCCTTCGGTGGAGCACACGAAGGACACGCGGGAGGTCTGACGATCCACCAGCAGAGCCAGATACAGCTCACGCTCGATGTCGGAGCCGTCTTCGATGTAGATGCGGTTGACCTGTTTGCCCGCTGGGCCGGTCTGGTGGGTCACGAGGGTGCGGCCTAGCATCTTTTTGGCTTCTTCGGCGGCTTCCTCGACCGATTTGGCGAGGCGGACACCGCCTTTTTCGCCAGCGTCGGCTTCTTTGAAAGAGCCTTTGCCGCGCCCACCTGCGTGGATCTGCGCCTTCACAACCCAAAGTGGGCCGTCAAGTTCGCCAGCGGCGGTTTTTGCGTCTTCTGCTTTCAGAACGGCGCGGCCTTCGGACACCGGAGCGCCGTAGGAGCGAAGCAGGGCTTTCGCCTGATATTCGTGGATGTTCATGGAACTGTCCCATCTTGCTGCGATTGAAGCGGTTCTGGCACAGTCCGGTCGAGCCGATAAGCAAATTCGACAGGAATGGTGGATTTTTTCTTATTTGTGATCACAGTGTGAAAATGTGTGATCACAAAACAAGGTGCCTCGGCGGAAAGTCGCACAAGTTAAATAAATTGCCTGTGAAATAAGGGGATGCGCCGACGACTCGGATTGCAGTGCAGCGTTACCGCAAACGGTTTGGCGATATGCGGCCAATGATTTTATCGGATCTGCGATTGTATTGACCCGTCTTAACGGGCCGAAACATCACTCTACAACTGGTGCGTTGAAATACTGGTTCAGGCCAGGCGTAGCAAAGGTGTTGTTGGGGCCTGGGGTGATCGGCGATTGGGCTTGCGGTCCCGCGCGCACGCTGCGATCCGAGGTGGTTTGCGGGTTGCCGCAGGCGGCGAGGGCTGCAAGCGAGAGTAAGGTAACGGGCAGAGCTAGGCGATGAAACATTTGGGACCTCAAACAGATTGGTCAAAAGACTGGGGCGCCGGAGCGCCTACAAGCAGAAAGTGTAGGCAGTTTGGTAGCCAGCGCAACCAAAAGGATGAATTCGACAGCCGCGGGCGCATTGTTGTTTTACACGGTATACTTTCTCCCCCATGCTGGGAGCATATTTGGCGCCGGTCTCGCATCGGCTTGGAGAAGACATTTGCGTTGGGATATTGTGACAACGGCGTTTGAGCCGACGGCGGTGACGTTGGGGTTCCTGGCGCATCATGTGGATTTGGGCGTGAACCGCATTTGGTTGCATCTGGACGCACCCAACAAAGAGCTGGAAGATATTGTCTCCGGACATGAGAAGATCAAGGTTGTGCGTTGTGACGGTGCGTATTGGAAGGACAGCGTCAAGGGTAAACGCCCCTGGGATTTTCGTGTGCGTCAATCGGTCAATGCAGATTTTGCGATGTCCCAAAGTGATGCTGATTGGATCGCACATATTGATGCGGACGAATACGTCACAAACGCAGCGGCGCTGTTTGCGTTTCTGGCACAACAGCCGGATCAAATCCTAAGTATTGTTGCATTTAACAGTGAACGGGTACACGTGCGTGGCCAACCTCAGCCACATGTCTTTTCGGGAGGCTTTCGGGTGCCATTTCCGCGGATCGTGCATCGAGCGCAGCCTCTCATATACGGCAGGTACGCGCGCTACTTGCAAAAAGGGGTTGCGGGGTATTGGCACGGCAAAGCCTTCACGCGGGTGTCCTCCGGGTTGCCTTTGGTATTACACCGCGCCGAATTGCCTGAGGATGTTGTTGAGGAGGACGTTCAGGGCCGTTTTCCAGGGCGTGCGATCTTGCATTTTGACGGAATGACCAAGGCGCATTGGCTGGACAAGATGCGCAAGAAAGCGCCGGACGGGAAGGTGTTGAAGCCGCACAATCCGGCGCGCATTCGGCAGGCACAGGACGTGTGGGACCACCGTGACGACAGCGACTATGTGGATGACCTGTACCGTCATGTCAAAGAGATCAGCGGTTTTCAGGCGCTGGTGCTGCGCTTGTTGGGGCGCATGACTTCGTCGGACGTCGATGTGCCCGCCAAAATCAAGAAGGTGTTCCCGGAAGTACATGTAGATCTGTCCCCGGCGGCGGTTGACGCTGCGCTCAAGGATATTCAAGACGGGCGGGTACCCAGCAGTTTCTAAACCAAAAAAGGCGCCGCAATGGGCGCCTTTTTCAAATCTGTCGTGCTGTCGCTTAGGCCAGGGAGCCGTCGATGCCTTTGCAGGCGTCCACGAGGCCTTTTACAGCGTTCACGGAGGTGTCGAACATTTCCTGCTCTTCTTTGTTGAGCTTGATGTTCACAACCTTCTCAACACCACCGGCGCCGATCACGGTTGGCACGCCAACATACATGTCTTTCACGCCCAGGTCGCCGTCACAGTAAGCGGCACATGGCAGAACGCGCTTCTGGTCTTTCAGGTACGCTTCGGCCATTTCGATGGCGGAGGCCGCTGGTGCGTAGAAGGCGGAGCCGGTTTTCAGCAGGCCAACGATTTCGGCGCCGCCGTCACGGGTGCGCTGAACCATGGCGTCCAGTTTTTCCTGTGTGGTCCAGCCCATCTCGATCAGGTCTGGCAGAGGGATGCCGGCAACGGTGGAATAGCGCACGGAAGGCACCATGGTGTCGCCGTGGCCGCCCAGAACAAAGGCAGTTACGTCGCGCATGGAGACGTTGAATTCTTCTGCCAGGAAGTGGCGGAAGCGTGCGCTATCCAGAACACCCGCCATGCCGCAGACTTTGTGGGTTGGCAAGCCGGAGAATTTCTGCAGCGCCCATACCATCGCGTCCAGCGGGTTAGTGATGCAGATCACAAACGCGTCTGGGGCGTTGTCGCGGATGCCTTCGCCGACGGACTTCATAACTTTCAGGTTGATGCCCAGCAGGTCATCACGGCTCATGCCTGGCTTACGTGCTACACCTGCAGTCACGATGCAGACGTCTGCGCCAGCGATCGCGGAGTAATCGGAGGAGCCAGACATAGCGGCGTCGATTTTCTCGACCGGGCCGGATTCTGCGATGTCGAGCGCCTTGCCCTGTGGCAGGCCGTCAGCGATGTCAAAAAGTACAACGTCACCAAGTTCTTTGATTGCAGCGAGGTGGGCGAGCGTGCCGCCGATGTTACCTGCGCCGATGAGGGCGATCTTTGGTCGTGCCATGGGATCTATCTCCGGTCCGGTTGATTATCGGGGGGTGGCTTAAGTCGAATTTCGCGTTGACGCAAGTGTTTGAAGCCGGAGGCGGCCCAGCTGTCGCACCTGTAATCACGGCACAGAGGGGCAAATTCTTGCGCAATTTGTATGGTTTGGCACGCTTGATTTGGCGCGGCGGCTGTGAGTAGATGTGCGGGATAATTCACAGGCTTCTTTGAGGACCAAAAATATGAAAACGACTCTGAAAACCCTGATGGCGCTGACTTTGGTGGCCATGACCGTCTCTGCATGTGGTGGCGGCAACGCGACCACAAATGTGCAGGCGGTGAGCGTTGGCGACCAGTTGGCGTCGCTGGAAAAAGCCTATGCTGACGGTCTGGTGACAGAGAAGGAATACAAGGATCAGCGTAAGAAGATTCTTGACGGCAAGTAAGCGCACTTACGCTGCTTTGCAGCATGAGTTGCCTCGATTTACAGCAGGCGCATCCTTGGGTGCGCCTGTTTTTGTATGACTGATTCTCTCACATTCTGGATATTGGCACCGGTTGCGGTGCTGTTTGCGGGTGTCTCCAAAGCCGGATTTGGCTCTGGCGCGGCCTTTGCCAGTGCGGCTGTCCTGGCGTTGATTCTGCCGCCGGTGCCGGCGTTGGGGTTGATGCTGCCGCTGTTGATGCTGGTCGATCTGGTGACGCTGAAGCCCTATTGGGGCAAGTGGCGCTGGCCTGAGGCAAGGGTGTTGATTCTGGGGGGATTGCCGGGTGTTGCGGGCGGCGTTGCGCTGTTTCGTGTCGCCAATGATGATGTGTTGCGCCTGTTGATTGGCGCTGTTTCGCTTGGTTTTGTGATCTGGCAACTCTGGCCGCGGGCGCAGGCACGGCAAAAAATGCCGGTGCGGGCCGGATTGCTTGCCGGGGCCGTGGCCGGGTTCACCAGCTTTGTCAGCCATGCGGGCGGACCGCCGGCGGCGGTGTATCTACTGTCTCGGGGAATGGGCAAAACCGCCTATCAGGCCACCACCGTATTGGTGTTTTGGGCCATCAATATTGCCAAGTTTGTGCCCTATGCGTTTCTCGGGGTGTTTACTGTTGAGACCCTGCGCGCGGGTGCTCTATTGGCACCATTCGCGCTGCTTGGGGCATGGGGTGGTGTGAAGCTGATTTTTGACGCGCTTTTATAAGGGCGTATGACATCAGGCGTCGTCACCTTTGGCTGGCAGAGCTTCGGCAAGCTTTTCATAGGCTTGGCCGGTTGCCATCAGACAGGTGGAGCCATTTGGCATGGTGACGGTGATGGTCCAGCTGCCGGAATCTTCCGAAGCAAAAATCTCCACCATTGCGCCCTGCGTGCCAAGACCAAGCGCCTGACGGGATTCCCCGTACTTCTGGGCCAGACGTTCCACAACAAGGTCGCGGGTGGCGCAGTGTTGCAGGTTCTGTGCCTGGGCGATTGAGGTGGCGCAGATCGAAAGGCCAAGACCGGCCGTCAGGGTCAAAAAAGTGCGTTTCATGTGGTTTCCTCTCATAAAGAAGGCATGTGCGCGCCTTTTGCACGCCATGGATTTCAAAGCTCTCGCCTCTTCTTATGATCGCGGTCCTTTTGAACCGTCTTTGTGTTCCTCCCACAGGAAGCGATGGGATGAGTGTGCGCAGGTCGGGGCTTAAAAATGGTTAACGTAACGATTTTATTGTTTCCAAAAGCGCGACATTTGGCGCATCTGCTTGAGAAGGCGCGAGACTTTTCTGCGATGCGGCAAAAATGTTCTTGAAGTTTTCTGAGAAAAATGCACCTCTCTGCGCAACATAATTGCGGAGAGAGTCATGGATCAGCGCGCGCGCCCCTATCGTTCGGTTCTTTACATTCCCGGGTCCAAGGACCGTGCTTTGGAGAAAGCACGCGGGTTGCCGGTGGACGCCATCATCTTTGATCTGGAAGATGCTGTGGCACCGGATGAGAAGGAAAACGCCCGTGCCACATTGGCCGATGCGCTGACACAGGGCGGGTATGGCAGCCGGATGCGGATTGTGCGGATCAATGGTCTGGACACCCAATGGGGCGAAGCGGACGCCAAGGCTGCGGCGTCTATGGATTGCGATGCGGTGCTGTTGCCTAAGGTGGAGAGCGCAGCGCAAGTTGACGCGCTGGCCGCATTGATTGGCGATAAGCCGATTTGGGCGATGATGGAAACACCGCGCGGCATGTTGAATGCGGCGGAGATTGCGGCGCACCCTCAGCTCACCGGCTTTGTGATGGGCACCAATGACCTTGCCAAGGAATTGCAAACCCGTTTCCGCCCGGATCGTTTGCCGATGATGGCAGGGCTTGGTCTGTGCCTTCTGGCCGCAAAGGCCGAAGGCATTGTGATCGTCGATGGCGTCTACAACGCGTTCAAAGATGCGGATGGGCTGAAGGTGGAATGTGATCAGGGCCGAGACATGGGCTTTGACGGCAAAACACTGATCCATCCGGCGCAGGTAGATGTGGCCAATGCGGCCTTTGCGCCAAGCGAGGCCGAGATCGATCTGGCGAAGCGACAGATTGCGGCGTTTGAGGAGTGTGAAGCCAGCGGGCAGGGCGTGGCTGTGGTGGATGGCAAGATTGTCGAAAACCTGCACGTTGTCACCGCGCGTGAAATTTTGGCGAAGGCAGATGCAATCGCCGCGCTGGAAGGCTAACTCTAATCCCATAGCAAGAGTGACGCACAAGGCAGTTCGTGCGTCTTAATCCAGCGAGGGAGCAAGATGACATTATTGGTTTTGGGAGTGCTATTGTGGGCCGGAGCCCATTTGTTCAGACGGGCTATGCCGGAGGTGCGCGCAAGTATGGGCGACAAGGGACGCGGGCCTGTGGCCCTCGCGTTGCTGGCCTCAGTTGTGCTGATGATCTTTGGCTTCCGCATGGCGCCGCATATCGACGTTTGGTACCCGGAGAGCTTCCTGCGTCACATCAACAATCTGTTGGTGCTGATCGCGATCTTCCTGATGAGCCCGGCGCCGCGCAAAGGCAAGTTGTTCAACAACATGCGTCATCCGCAGCTGACGGGCTTTGGTCTCTGGGCGTTTGCGCATCTGTTGGTGAATGGCGATGTGGCCTCGCTGATCCTGTTTGGCGGTTTGCTGCTTTGGGCCGTGATGGAGATTGTGGTGATCAACCGCGCGGAACCGGACTGGACGCCCACAGAAACCGGCAGCATTGCCAAAGACGGCATGTTCCTTGTGGCCTCCCTTGTGCTATTGGCGGCAATCGGCTGGGTGCACACCTGGCTCGGCTACCCGGTATTTGGAGGCTAACAGCATGAAACTTTATCGTTTTCTATCTGAGGAAGACACATCGGCGTTTTGTCACAAGGTGACGGACGCGCTTAACAAGGGGTGGGAGCTGCATGGCTCACCAACACAGACCTTCTGTCAGGCCACAGGCATAATGCGCTGTGGTCAGGCGGTCGTGAAGGAAGTGGAAGGCACCTACACCCCGGAGACCAAACTGGGAGAACACTGATGGCCAAGACCAATCCGGGCCGGTTTTTTGAAGACTACACGCTGGGTCAAGTGATCGAGCACGCGGTGCCACGCACCGTGGGGGCAGGGGAGCGGGCGCTATACCATGCGCTCTATCCTGCGCGTCATGCGCTGTATTCGAGCGACGAGTTTGCGCGGGCGTCGGGCCTGCCACAGTCGCCGCTCGATGATCTGGCGGCGTTTCACGTGGTCTTTGGCAAAACGGTCCCGGATGTGTCGCTCAACGCGGTGGCAAACCTCGGCTATGCCGAGGGGCGTTGGCTGAAGCCGGTCTATGCCAGGGACACGTTGCGCAGCACGTCTGAAGTGATTGGTCTGAAGCAGAATTCCAACGGCAAGACCGGCGTAGTTTATGTGCGTACTCGCGGCATGAACCAGCGTGACGAGGTTGTCATGGAATATGTGCGCTGGGTCATGGTGCGCAAACGCGATGCGGAAGCCCCAGCGCCAGAGACGGTGGTGCCGGAGCTCTCCAAAGTGATTGATCCTGCCGATCTGGTGATCCCGGAGGGGCTGGATTTTTCCAACTATGATTTTGCGCTGGCGGGGGAAGTCCATCGCTGGGGCGATTATGAGGTCGGTGAGACCATTGACCACGTCGATGGTGTGACGCTGGAAGAGGCCGAGCACATGATGGCGACGCGCCTGTGGCAGAACACGGCCAAGGTGCATTTTGATGCAACTTTCCGGCCAGATGGGCAGCGCCTGATCTATGGCGGGCACATCATTTCCTTGGCACGGGCGTTGAGCTTTAATGGTCTGGCCAATGCGCAGATGATTGTCGGCCTGAATGGTGGCGCGCATGCCAACCCGGCGTTCTCTGGTCTGACGGTCAAAGCGTGGTCAGAGGTTCTGGACAAAGCGGAAACCTCGGCTCCGGGTGTGGGCGCGATCCGCTTGCGTCTGGTCGCGACAAAAGGTGGCGAGCCGTTTGCGCTGAAAGGCGAGGACGGGAAATACCAGCCGGACGTGCTGCTTGACCTTGACTACTGGGCGCTGATGCCGATGTGATCGGTCTCATGTTGAGACCACTTTACACCGCCGCCGCTTTTGCTCTGGCCTGTCCTGCACAGGCCGAGCTTTCCTTTGACACCACGAGCGATGACACCATCGCCTATGTCGAGAGCAACTTGCTTGGGATTTTTTATCACGAGCTGGGGCATGCGCTGATCGACATCCTTGGTTTGCCAATTTTTGGACAAGAGGAAGATGCGGCGGATGTGTTGTCGATCTTTTTGATCGACGCGTTCTATGAAGAAGAGAGCGCGGTGCAATTGGCCTATGATGCGGCCTTTGGTTTTCTTGGAGAGGCTGAGGCGAATTCTGAGATTGCTTTCTGGGATGTGCATGGGCCGGATTTGCAACGCTATTATAATACGGTGTGTCTGTTCTATGGCGCCAACCCAGATGAGCGCGAGGATGTTGCGCAGGATTTGGGCCTGCCGGAAGAGCGCGCCGAGTACTGTCCGGAAGAGTACGATCAGGCGGCGCAAAGCTGGGGCGGGGCGCTGGATGAGATTGTGCATGACAGAGGCGGCAAAACCCTGACGTTGGGCGATATTGAAGTGGACAGCGATGGCGGTTCGCTGACGGCGGACGTTGTGCGGGCGGAAGTGGATGCCCTCAATCAGGAGTTCCGCCTGCCTGAGGATTTGCTGATTTCTGTGATCCCATGTGGCGAGGCCAATGCCTACTACGATCCGCAGCGGGTTGAGATCGTGATGTGCACCGAGTTTGCTGATGCGCTGGTGGAGATGGCGCCGGAGATGTGAGCCACACAAGGACGTGAGAGGATTTTTGCGCAACCTGCGCTAAGGTAGAGGTATGATCCTGCGGCTTTGCCTTTTTCTTTTGCTTTTTGGTCAGGCCCCTATGGCCCGTGCCTGCGATCTGGCATTGTTGTTGGCGGTGGATGTGTCTGGCAGCGTCGATGCGTCGGAATATGACATTCAGATGGGCGGACTGGCGGCTGGATTGCGCGACGGCATTGTGGTGGAGGCTTTGATCAAGGCGGAAGCCGCGGTGGCGGTGATGCAATGGACCGGCGCAGACCGTCAGGTGATGTCGGTGCCCTGGATGCGGGTGCGCAACGGGGGGGGGAGGCAGCGGCTTTGGCGGCAGCGGTAGACGCCGCGCCTCGGGGTTGGCGGCGATACTCTACAGCAATTGGAGATGCGCTGACGCGGGCGGCACAGGAGTTTGAGGCGGGGCCGACGTGTCGTCGTATGGTTCTGGATGTCTCTGGAGATGGGCCGTCCAATGAAGGCTCAGCGCCGGATGAGGGGCGTAAGCGGCTTGGGATTATGGGGGTGACGGTCAATGGGTTGGTCATCGAAACGGATGAAGAGGACCTCACTGGGTACTATTGGGAAAATGTGATCACAGGGCCAGGGGCGTTTGTGGTGACGGCCAATGGCTTTGAAGAATACCCCAAACGAATTCGGCAAAAGCTGGTGCGGGAGGTGGCGCAGCAGTTGTCTGCCTTAGAATGAAGCTCAGTTTTGGTGTTGAAATTGTGAGCGCAAACATGGCCCGGCGGCCTGTTGTTCACAGATTCCATACAACTGCCTTAGAATTTCCCGACAAAAAGAGTCCAGTTCATCTATGTGATCACATTTAAAAATGCGTGATCACAAAAGAGAAAAAATCCATGGCATTGCGCCAAAAAACCACGGTATTTAGGGTATCGTAACCGTGACAAGATGCAAAAAAGCGGTAAAACGAACTCAGCTAACCTGAAAGGAGCCAATATGGCCGATGTCAATCGGGGCAACCGCCCGCTTTCGCCTCACTTGAGTATTTACCGTCCACAGATGACTTCCGGGTCGTCCATCATGGTTCGCATTAGTGGTCTCGGCGTGCTGGGTGTGTCCCTCTTTGTTGTGTGGTGGCTTCTGGCTGCTGCTACCTCTGAGAGTGCCTTCGCGTTGATCGATGGCTTGGTGCGCAGCTGGCTTGGTGCGCTGGTGCTGACCGCGGCAACCTGGGGCCTGTGGTATCATACGCTGGGGCGCTTGCGTCACGTGGTCTGGGATCTGGGCTATTGCTTTGACGTGAAAACGTCCGAACGCATGGGCCTGGGCATGTTTGTCGGCGCAACTGTGCTGACCATCATCACCGCGCTTGTGGTGTAAGGAGAGACAGAATGCGATATCTGACTGACCGCAAACGTGCGATGGGCCTGGGTTCTGGTCGCTCTGGAACCGAGGGGCATTGGCAGATGCTGGTGCGCTCTGTGATCATGGGCGTTCTGGCACCGTTATTCATCTTCACCGTCGGGTTTGGTATTGGCGGGTCCTACGAAGAGGTGATCGCCTACTTCAGCCGTCCGTTCCCCGCCATTGTGACTGGCCTTGGACTGGTTATTGGCCTTGTGCAGCTTATGGCCGAAGCACAGGAAGCGATTGAAGACTATGTGCATGGGACGGCTGGCAAACTGCTGCTGGTGGCAAATAAGGCGTTTTGCTTTGCGTTGATCGCGGCAAGCCTGTTTGCGCTTGTGAAGCTCGCCCTGTGACCCCTGCGTGAGGATCTAAGAAGATGACTGCAGCATATGAATATGAAACCCACGAATATGATGTCGTGGTTGTGGGCGCTGGCGGCGCCGGTCTGCGCGCGACGTTGGGTATGGCGGAACAGGGCCTGCGCACCGCGTGTGTGACCAAAGTTTTCCCGACCCGCTCGCATACGGTTGCGGCGCAGGGTGGTATCGCGGCGTCCCTGTCCAACATGGGGCCGGACAACTGGCAGTGGCACATGTATGACACTGTGAAGGGTTCCGACTGGCTGGGCGACACAGATGCGATGGAATACCTTGCACGCGAAGCACCAAAGGCGGTTTACGAACTTGACCACTACGGTGTGCCGTTCTCCCGGACTGAGGAAGGCAAGATTTACCAGCGTCCGTTTGGTGGTCACACCACCGAGTTTGGTGAAGGGCCTGCGGTTCAGCGGACCTGCGCGGCAGCGGACCGGACCGGCCACGCGATCCTGCACACGCTCTATGGTCAGTCGGTCAAGAACAACGCGGAATTCTACATTGAATACTTCGCGATTGACCTGCTGATGTCTGACGATGGTCAGTGTCAGGGTGTTGTCTGCTGGAAGCTGGATGACGGCACCATGCACGTGTTCCACGCCAAGATGGTTGTGCTGGCAACCGGCGGTTACGGTCGCGCCTACTTCTCCGCCACTTCTGCCCACACATGTACTGGTGACGGTGGCGGCATGGTGATGCGCGCTGGCCTGCCGATGCAGGACCTTGAGTTTGTGCAGTTCCACCCAACCGGCATCTACGGCTCCGGCTGTCTGATCACCGAGGGCGCACGTGGTGAAGGTGGATACCTGACCAACTCGGAAGGCGAGCGCTTCATGGAGCGCTATGCGCCCCAGTATAAGGACCTCGCGCCGCGTGACTACGTGTCTCGCTCTATGACCATGGAAATCCGAGAGGGCCGTGGTGTGGGCGACGAAGGCGATCACATTCACCTGAACCTGAGCCATTTGCCCGCTGATGCTCTGGCGGAGCGTTTGCCAGGCATCTCCGAAAGTGCGAAAATTTTCGCCGGCGTTGATGTGACCAAAGAGCCGATCCCGGTTCTGCCAACGGTGCACTACAACATGGGTGGCATTCCAACCAACTATTGGGGTGAAGTGCTGGATCCAACAGCTGACGATCCAACAAAAATTGTACCAGGCCTTATGGCGGCGGGTGAAGCGGGCTGTGCTTCGGTACACGGTGCCAACCGTTTGGGCTCAAACTCTCTGATTGACCTTGTGGTGTTTGGCCGTGCGGCCGCGATCCGCGCCGGGCAGGTTGTGGATCGGGATGCGCCGGTGCCAACACCGCCGCAGCATCAGATCGACAAGGCGTTTGAGCGCTTTGACAGCCTGCGTTACGCGAAGGGCGCAATCCCGACGGCCGATCTGCGTTTGGAAATGCAGAAAACCATGCAGCGCGACGCAGCTGTGTTCCGGACCGCCAAGACGATGAAAGAAGGCGTTGAGGCAATGACGGAAATCGCAGGCAAGATGGGCGATCTGCATGTGACGGATACGTCGCTGGTTTGGAACTCTGACCTGATGGAAACGCTGGAGCTGACCAACCTGATGCCGTCGGCGATTTCAACTATCGTTTCGGCAGAAGCCCGCCATGAAAGCCGCGGCGCGCATGCGCATGAGGACTATCCCGATCGGGATGACGAGAACTGGCGGGTGCACACTGTGAGCCGTGTTGATGAAACCGGTACCAAGGTGGACCTGAGTTACCGCCCAGTGATCGTTGATCCTCTGACAAACGAAGACGAGGGTGGCATCAGCCTGAAGAAGATCGCTCCAAAAGCGCGGACGTTCTGATGAAAGCACTGGGTTTTGGAATTTGCATGGCTGTGGCCGGTTTGGCGACACAGGTTTCGGCAGAGACCTCTGTTGTTGTTGATCAGGTGCAGTCGTGTATGTCCAAAACCCATGCGCCTGGCAGCTATCTGGTGGCGGTGCACAAAGAGGTGCCGACGGTCATGGCCGCCACAGGCGGTACCGCGGCTGGCGTTGTGAAAATCAACGACTGTCTGGCGGATACCTATGACGTGCAGTTCAGCGCGGCGCTGTCCTCGAGCAATGAGGCGCGCAAAGAGCTGGTGGCGCAATGCCATCGCAAAGGCAACGCGCATTTGATGGTCGGTACGATCGTCACGGCTGCGACATTTGCCGCCGTGGGCACCGCCAACGAGTTCTGGCTGCTGTTTGGAGCCGGTGTTGGTGGGACGTCTATTGGCCGGGGGATCAAGTACAAGATGTCCTGTGACCAGCTGGCAGACCCGAATTTTCAGAGCGGCAAGCAGATTGATGTGGCGACTGGCTGTCCCAAACATGCGGACGTGATGCACGGTGGGAGCCGCTATTGCCGGTAAGCTGTATGGCATATGATCTGCACGCTGTGCTGCGGGAGGGCCTGTGATGTCCTCGCGTCGCGTGATTGTGCATATAGGGGCCCAGAAGACTGGGTCCACCTCGCTGCACCGCTTTCTGGCGCGCAACCGGGACGCTTTGGCCGAACGGTTGGACATTCGTGTCCCGTCCAAAGGCTCTCTGACACGGGAGTTGGGGCGGACCTGCACGCTTTATAGTATGCGGCCTGCGAAGCATGAGGCGGACCTCGTTGCGCTGATAGCGCAAGTGCGCGATGAGCTCGACGGTGACGATCGGGTCTGTGTCATCAGCCACGAAAACATCTGTGGTGCGATGATGGGGCGGTCGGATGTGCGAGAGGTCTTCCCGCGTCTGTCAGATATCCTGCGTTTGTTTGAGCAGCATCTGGCGCCGTTTGTGCCGGACTATGTGCTCTACACCCGCGAGATGCAGGGCTGGAAGCGCAGCGTGCACAATCAGGCAGTGAAGTCCGATGGCTATGCGGGCACGCTGGAGAATTTCCTGGCGGAAACTGCAGACAGCCGTGGCTGGGATGCGGTGCAGGCCGAGATGGAAGGTCTGGTGGGGGCGGACCGCGTGCGTGTGTTTGCATTAGAAGATGAGACCACGCCGGAGCGTCCGGGGCGTCAACTGTTGCGTTTTGCGGGATTTACCGATGCCGAGATCGACGCGCTGGCGCCGCTGGCGGGGCGATCCAATCAGAGCCTCAACCCCGGGGCCTTAGAATTTATGCGTCAACTCAACGAGTTGGCGCTCGCGCAGCCCGCCCGCAAGCAGGTGGCCGAGCTGATTAAGAACAATCAAACGCTTTTTGCCGATGGTCCGATGCCATCACAGAAAGCCTGAACAGGAACGAAGGTATGCGCATTGCGCGCGCCCACGTATAGGAAGGAAAGACCATGGTCGAATTTGCCCTCCCCAAGAACAGCCGGATTGTGACTGGCAAGACCTGGCCCAAGCCAGAAGGTGCGACCAACGTGCGCAAGTTCCGCATCTACCGCTGGAACCCGGATGACGGTAAGAACCCGCAGATCGACACATATTTCCTCGACATGGACAAATGTGGCCCGATGGTGCTGGACGCGCTGATCAAGATTAAAAACGAAATTGATCCAACGCTGACCTTCCGCCGCTCTTGCCGTGAAGGCATCTGTGGCTCCTGTGCGATGAACGTGGACGGGATCAACACGCTGGCCTGTATCTATGGTCTGGACGAGATCAAGGGCGACGTGAAGATTTACCCACTGCCGCACATGTCGGTGGTGAAAGACCTGATCCCAGATCTGACCCACTTCTACGCACAGCATGCGTCGATCATGCCGTGGCTGGAAACCAAGACCAACCGTCCTGCAAAAGAGTGGCGCCAGTCCATCGAAGACCGCAAAAAGCTGGATGGTCTGTATGAGTGTGTGATGTGCGCGTCCTGCTCCACCTCCTGCCCAAGCTATTGGTGGAACGGCGACAAATACCTCGGCCCAGCGGCGTTGCTACACGCCTACCGCTGGATCATCGACAGCCGTGATGAGGCCACAGGTGAGCGTCTGGACGAGTTGGAAGATCCGTTCAAGCTCTACCGCTGCCACACCATCATGAACTGTGCCAAGACCTGCCCGAAAGGTTTGAACCCGGCAAAGGCAATCGGCGAGATCAAGAAGATGCTGATCGAACGTCACGTGTAACGCGACGTTTCAGAGATTTGGAAAGCCCGTCTGTTTCAGGCGGGCTTTTGTTTTGGGCAAAGATGTATCCCACCGCATACATTTGCAATTTTTGCATAGCGTCGTTGCAGGATCGATGGTTTACGGGCGCGTAATCCAACTTAAATTGGCGGGCGAGGGAGGACACCGGATTTACATGGAGTACCCCAATGTCCGCGTCTAAAAACGAGAGCCCTGAAGATTTTGCCGTCCGCGCGCAGGAAGTTCTGGAACAGGCCTATGGCTACTACACCCAGCCACCGCGCATTGCAGAGGTGAAACCGTCTAGCGAGACCTACTATGAGTATGTGAAGGCTGCCTAAGCCGCAGATGCTTGAGATGAGGAGCGCTCCGAATTTTCGGGGCGCTTTTTGTTTGCCGCGAAGCGCTGACGTTAGGTCTGGCTTGTTGCTGTGGGGCGGCTGCGGCTAGCCTTTCCCGAAACAGGGGAGGATGAGCCATGACCGATGTGATCATCGTGGGCGGCGGCTTGGCAGGGCTTGTGGTAGCCAATGAGGCGGCAAGCCGAGGGCGCAAAGTGTTGCTGCTGGATCAGGAAGGTGAGCAGAGCCTGGGCGGGCAGGCGTTTTGGTCTTTAGGTGGTTTGTTCATGGTGGATACGCCCGAGCAGCGGCGGATGGGGATCAAGGACAGCCCGGAATTGGCGCTTGCCGATTGGATGGGCTCGGCGCAGTTTGATCGGGCAGAAGATGCCAATCCGCGTAAGGTGGCGGAGGCTTATCTGGAGTTTGCATCGGGGGAGATGCGTAGCTGTTTGAAAAGCATCGGCATGCGTTGGTTTCCGATTGTTGGCTGGGCCGAGCGGGGCGGCGAGATGGCGCATGGCCATGGCAACTCAGTGCCGCGGTTCCATATCACCTGGGGCACGGGGCCGGGGGTTGTCGCACCGTTTGAGCGACTGGTACGGGAACATGTTTCCGGGGGGCGGGTTGAGCTGGCGTTCCGGCGTAAAGTTACTGATCTGATTGTAGAAAATGGCATCGTAAAAGGCGTGCGCGGGCAGGTCCTTTCTCAGGATGGTGCGGAGCGTGGGCGCTCGACCTCCCGAGAGGTGGTCGGCGAGTTTGAGCATCGCGCAGAGGCGGTGGTAATCACTTCCGGCGGGATTGGTGGCGACCATGACATGGTGCGGCGGTATTGGCCGGAGGAGCGGCTGGGAAAGGCGCCGAAACGCATGGTGGCCGGGGTTCCGGATTACGTGGATGGGCAGATGCAGCAGGTGGCGGAAGGGGCTGGTGCTGGCATCATCAACGGCGACCGGATGTGGCATTACACCGAAGGCCTGGCGAACTGGGACCCGATTTGGCCCAACCACGGCATTCGCATTTTGCCGGGGCCAAGTTCGATGTGGTTTGATGCCTTGGGCGACCGGATGGAAGCGCCGTATCTGCCGGGCTTTGACAGTTTGGGGACGCTGAAGCGGATTTTGGCGACGGGGCATGAGCATAGCTGGTTCATTTTGACCCAAAAGATCATCGAAAAAGAGTTTGCTTTGTCAGGGTCTGAGCAGAACCCGGACCTGACCTCTGGCAAGTGGTCGGAGGTGCTCAAACGGCGGGTGATGAACAAAGGCGCGCCGGGGCCGGTGGAGGCGTTTAAGGAGCATGGTGAGGATTTCGTGGTGGCCAACTCGTTGGACGACTTGGTTGCCGGCATGAACAGGATCACGCCGGATGTGCCTGTCACCCTTGAGAAAATCCGTTCTCAGATTGAAGCGCGGGATGCCCAGATTGACAACGCATTCTGCAAGGACGCGCAGGTGACTGCCATTCGTGGCGCGCGGAATTACAGGGGGGATCGGTTGATCCGCACGGCCAAGCCGCATCGGATTTTGGACTCGAAGAACGGTCCGTTGATTGCAGTGCGTTTGAACATCCTGACGCGGAAGTCTTTGGGCGGGTTGCACACGGATGTCACCGGGCAGGTGCTGCGGCCGGATGGGAGTGCGTTTGAGGGGCTGTTTGCAGCCGGAGAAGTCGCGGGCTTTGGTGGCGGTGGGTACCACGGTTACAACGCCTTGGAAGGCTCGTTCCTTGGCGGCTGCATCTTCTCCGGACGGGCGGCAGGGCGCAGCGCCTAGACCACTTTCTGATCTGTGTTATCCTCCTAGCATTGTTAAAAAGTTGGGAGGAAACGTTATGAAGAAACTTGTGGCCGCATTGGCGATTATGCTGAGTTCTCAGGCCTTTGCAGGGGAAACGCCGTCGCCGGATGGCGCGAAGGTCTATTTCATCAACCTCAGCGATGGCGATTCTGTGGAAGCGCCGTTTGTGGTGAACTTTGGCCTGTCCGGCATGGGGGTTGCGCCTGCGGGGACGGAGAAAGAGAACACCGGACATCACCATATTTTCATCAACCGTCCACCGCTTGGTGAAGGTGCAGACGATGCGGAGCTGATGGAGAACGGGGTGCCAACGGATGACAACCACAAGCATTTTGGCGGTGGTCAGACCGAGGTGACGCTGGATTTACCGGCTGGCACGCACACGTTGCAGTTGGTTCTGGGGGATGAATTTCACGTGCCGCACAACCCGCCTGTGGTGTCTGAGGTGATCACCATCACCTTGAAATAACACGGTTTTTTGCATTGCAAGACTGTCTGGTCGGGGGCAGGATCGGGGCATGACAGATATGCCTTTGCCCCCCGCCGATGCAGATGACCGCCGCGCGATCAAGCCGGTGATCTGCTACCCAAATGAGACGCTGCCGGAGGCGCCGTTGGCGCTTTACACGACGGCGCGTGCGACTGCCACAAAGGTTGATGAGGTGCTGATACCTGCGCGAGATGCACGGTGTTTTGAGGTGCCTGCGGGGCAGTTTTTTCGGATTTCTTCCGTCGAAGGGCCGCAGGTTGGGGACTTAAACCTGTGGAACTCCAAAGACCTGAATGAGCGGTTTTTCTCAGGTAAAACAAGGGCTTTGCACGGCACGCACATCACCACGGGGGAGCGGATGTGGACAAGCCTGCCAACCTTGCGACCTATGGCGACCATCGTGGAGGATACGTTGGGGTGGTACGGCATCGATGCCTATGGCGGATCGGTGCACGACGTGATTGGCACACGCTGTGATCCTTACACCGGCAACCTGTTGGCGGGGGATCCTTACCACTATTGCTGTCACTCCAATCTGACCCGTGCTTTGGCAGCGCATACGGGCATGTCGCTGCAGGAGGCAGAGCCCTATGTGCATGATGTTCTTAATGTTTTCATGTGCACCGGCTTCACGCGCGACACCGGGCAATACTTCATGAAAGCCAGTCCGGTGCGGCCGGGGGACTATCTGGAGTTCTTTGCCGAGATTGATCTCTTGGGCGCGTTGAGCGCCTGTCCGGGCGGCGATTGTTCCAGTGAGCACAGCTCCGATACGGCGGCGTGTTACCCGCTGTTGGTGGAGGTGTTTGCGCCGGAAGAGGGCGCCTTGAGGGATTGGAAATCGCCCGCGATCAATGGCTACGATAGGAGCCACGGACTGGCGTGTTAACCTTCAAAAAACCACGTCGGTATTGTGTCGGTATCACGACTGTATCGCGGAGGTGCGCGTTTTGGGGCGCAGAGCCGCGTTAACGTTTAAGCACGGCGGATGCCAGCTTGGCACGTCGCTGACACTGAGAAAAGGGACGGTAATTTGATGATGCGTCGAGAAATGATTTTGGCAAGCGGTGCGGCGGGGCTATCGGGGCTTTGGGGAACGTTGGGTTCGGCAGCGGCTGGCGGTTTCTTTGTACCTGCCGAAGAAGAGCCCCATCAGAGAACCTTCATGCAATGGCCCGCGAGCCGTCAGGTTCACTCTGATCCGGTGTTTCGAAAAATGGCACAGCAAACCATAGCTGATATTGCCAATTCGATTTCCGAGTTTGAGGAAGTGGTCATGCTGGCTGCAGCGGAAGATCATCGCGAAGCGCGTGCGATGCTGGCTGAGGCGGTTTTGCTTTGGGATATTCCGACCGAGGACTTGTGGTGTCGGGATTCTGGACCGATCTTTGTGACAAATGGCCAGGGGGAGTTGGCCGTTAGCCATATTCAGTTCAATGGTTGGGGGGAGAAGCAGGTCAACCGGCGGGACAGTCAGATAGCCAGAAGGGTTGCAGAAAGACTCGGACTGCCGTTGTTGCCATCAGGATTGCGGGGCGAGGCCGGGGGCGTTGAGCAAGACGGTCATGGTCTACTGATGGCGCATGAGAGCAGCTGGGTGAATGAAAACCGCAACCCGGGGATGTCGCGTCACTTGGTCGAAGAGAAGCTTCTTCGGGCCTATGGTGCAGAGCAGATGATTTGGTCAGAGGGGGTTTGGAACGAAGACATCACAGACTACCACATCGACAGTTTGGCGCGTTTTACCGGACCTGGTCGCGTCTTGATAAACTTGCCGGATGACGCGGATCCGCACGACCCCTTCCATTTGGCAGGGATCAAGACCCATGACCGTCTTGTGGCGGCAGGGATGGAGGTTGAGGTGATCCCTGAGCCATATGAACGTCGGGTACAGAGTTATGATTTTGTCGCATCTTATGCGAACTACTACGTTTGCAACGGTGCTGTCATTGCCGCGGAGTTCGGTGATCGTGAGACAGACGAGATCGCGCGGGCGGCGCTGGCGCGCCACTATCCGGGGCGCGACATTGTGATGCTGAATGTCGACCTGTTAGGGGAAATGGGCGGCGGCATTCATTGTGCGACACAGCAGATGCCCGCGGTGTAAAACATCGAAGCTTACTCGGAGATGGTGTTAACTTGCTTTGCCAAGGTGCCTTGCCTTATGCTTGTAGCTCCGCGTCCCAATAGAGGTAGTCCATCCAGCTGTCATGCAGGAAGTTGGGCGGGAACTTGCGGCCCATGTTGCGCAGCTCTTCGGAGCCGGGCTGGCGCGGTGGTTTGCGCAGGCTCATGCGGGCCTGTCGCAGACTTTTGGAACCCTTTTTCAGGTTGCAGGGGGAACAGGCCGCAACCACGTTTTCCCAGCTTGTGATGCCGCCTGCAGCGCGCGGAATGACATGGTCAAATGTGAGATCACCGCGTGCGCCGCAGTACTGGCAACTAAAACCGTCCCGCAAAAAAAGATTAAAGCGCGTGAAGGCCACGCGCTTTTGCAATTTTACATAGTCTTTGAGCACAACAACGGAAGGGATCCGTATCTCCGTAGAGGGGCTGCGCACCACATGGTCGTATTCGGCCACAATATCGACCCGATCCATGTAAGCGGCTTTGATAGCGTCCTGCCAAGGCCATAGCGACAGCGGGTAGTAGGAGAGGGGGCGGTAGTCTGCATTGAGAACCAACGCCGGATGATGCTTCAATCCGCCAGGATGTCGCGTGAATTCAGTCCTAAAGTCGCCGTCCATAGGGGTGCTCCCTCGCTGCGTTCGTGCCGCAGTGGCACGAGGCCTGCATCCACTATATCTCGTGGTCTCGTTCTGGCAAGCCTCACAATATGCGTTAGCGGCATTTGTGATGTGCAAGTGCAGCATGGCACGGTTGGGTGACGGATTTGTGACGGCAGTTGCCTAAAACGCACTCACCCCACCTGTTTTACGGGCGGGGAGAGAGAATGGTTTTGAATGTGCCGGCGGGGGTTACCAGAACTTGGCGCCTGAAACGTCAAAGGTTTTGGAGAGCGTCAGAGCAAAGCGGGTGTCGTCCTGTGCAATCATGCCACCAATGCCGTGACGGCCAATGGCGTTGGTCGCCTGTGCGTCCACCGAAAAGCCGGAGTTGCCGAGATGATAGCGTGCGCCAGCCGCCCAGGTGGTGTCGTTGCCGTCCCGCCCGATGGGGGTGACTTCGGCCATCAGTTCCAACCCGTTGTCAAAGTTGTAGCCGATGCCCATGCCAAGCCCGACCAGCTCGTTGTTGCCCCAAGCGGCAATTTTGGGGCTGGCGGTGAAGGAAAACCCATTGCGCGCGCGATAATTGGCGGTCAGGTCCGTATAAAAGACGCCCACTTTTTGCGAGGCGGAGCTGATCTGTCGGCCGTAGAGCATACGACCCGCCAGAGAAAACGGGTTGCCGTTGTTCTGATCCATCAGGCGCAGTTTCGGGCCAATCATGTAGCGCACGTTGGTGGTGGGCACGAGGTTGGCGTTTACCGTGGCGTTGTCTGCGAATTGCTCGAAGATGAATTGTAGCTCGATGTCACGATCCGGGCTGAAGTTGATTGAGGCGCCGGCGTTGTTTTCACTGCCGTACCAGAGGTCGGCGCGCATCAGGCCGGGGTCCAATGTAGCCGCAGAGCCAAGTGTGAAGCCATCCTGTTGGGCGTTCAGCTGTGGTCGTGTCGTTGGCAGGGACAGGGTGCGGTAGCTTTCATCCCGCTTGTCGCCCGGCGTGTAGATCAGGCGACCGCCAACCATCAGGTGATCGCCATCTGGCCAGAAGGTCCAGGCGCTTGTCGCAGGGGAGACGCCGAAGCCGTTGGTCACGTAGCCTTCAAAGGCAATACGCGGCGTGACGTTGTAGCGGCCACCGGCGGACCAGACCGGTTGGGTGACCCATTCGCCGCTGCTGGCGATTGTGTTGGGGCTGCCAACGGAGGATTCGACGGTGCCAAACAGGGACAGGCGGGGATGGGCCTTGTAGGAGACACCGGCGCCCATAGTGACCATATTGCCGTAGAATTGTCCGCCGTCGATTTCATCCGGACCCAAAGTGATGCCCGGGGTGAAATGCACCTGTAGCTTTGGATTGACAGTGTAGGTGATCGGCATTTTTAACGCGCCGATGGCGACGTTGGATTGCGGGCGGAAAAAGTTGCCCCAGAGGTCGGTCTGCATTTTGGTGAAGACCTCAGCCGATCCAAGCGCGGCGATGGCCCAGCGGTCATCTTTGTAGAGCTGGTATTTGCCCCAGAGGGCGAGCTGGTTCGTTTCGAGCTGTGGAATACGCTCCGGACCGACGCCGGGGAAGCCATTGATTGGGCCACCCACCGGATCAATGTAGTTTTGCAGCTCAAACCCGAGGTTGAAGCGGTCGGAGAAGGCGTAGACGCCGCCGCCGTGGTAGTTCTGGTTGCCGGTGCCTGCGCGGTCGCTTGGGCTGGTCTGGCGGGCGCCAACGGTCAGCTCCAGCGTGCCCTTTGGGTAGAGGTTGCCTGTTTCAAGCGAGACAATGCGCGTTGGACCGTTGTCCAGCGGATTGACGCTTTGGGCCGAAGTCGTCGCAGGGATCAAAGCGGTGGCACAAAGAAAGCCGGCAAGCTTGGCGCTGTTGGAGGTCAGGCGGAATGCGGGCGTTTTGGGGCTGTCAGAGTGCAACACGGTGAAATACAATACATCAAATCTTAGGTTTTCTTACCGCAGGGCGCCGATGGCGCAAAAGGCTTTTGCGCCATCGGGACTTCGATTGCTGCGAAAATGCGCAGGCCGTGGCCTTAAAGGCCTAGTTTGTCGCGCATGAAGGCAAGCGCCACGCTCAGGCCGTCTGGTGCGATGCCGTGGGCGGTGCCTTTCATAATGTGGGCGTAGACATCGGTGAAACCGGCCTCTTGCAGGGCTTCGGCGGCCTGAGGCAGGGATTGCGGCGGCACGACATCGTCTTGGTCCCCGTGCACCAGCAGGATCGCCGGTTTGCTGATGGCTTCGTCCTTGAGCAGGTCTGGCTGAAGCAGTCGGCCAGAGAAGGCGACGATGCCGGCGAGTTCGTCTTCGCGGCGGGGGGCGACATGCAGGCTCATCATGGTGCCTTGGGAGAAACCAAAGAGCACAACCTGTTCCGGGAGGAGGTCTTCGTCGACTATGACGGCATCGAGGAAGGCGTTGAGGTCTTCGACGGCGGCCATCATGCCGCGTTCGCTTTCCTCTTCCGAGGAGCCGTCGATCCAGGGGATTGGGAACCATTGGCGGCTCATCGGCATGCCCGGGATCTCTTCGGGCGCGTCAGGCGCGAGGAACAACGTGTCGGGCAGGTGCTCGGCCAGCGGATCGGCCAGGCCCATGAGGTCCGCGCCGTTGGCGCCGTAGCCGTGCAGGAAAATCACCGCAGAGCGGGTTTCGCCGGAAACCGGTTCCTTGCGTTGAGCTTGCAATACACGTGTCATGGAGGGCCCCTTGTCTGTGGTGGCTGCGGGTGGCTGCGGGTGGCTGCGGGTGGCAGCGGTTGGGGGCGTGTTTGGCATGTCAGGCGGCCTGTCGCAAGATGTGCGTGGCCGCCTGACGGGATGTGTTGCCGATCAGGCGAAGGCGGCTTCGAGCGCGATTTCGACCATGTCGCCGAAGGATTTTTCGCGGTCTTCAGACGGCAGGGCTTCGCCGGTCAAAAGGTGGTCGGAAATGGTCAGAACGGCCAGCGCGCGCACGTTGTGGCGGGCGGCGAGATTGTAAAGTTCTGCGGCTTCCATCTCGACGCCAAGAATGCCGTGGCGCACCATTTGTTCGTTGAGGTCCGGGCGCTCGTCATAGAACACGTCGGAGCTGTAGATGCCGCCAACATGGGTTGGGGTGCCCTTGGCTTCGGCCGCATCAGCCGCAGCGCGCAACAGCCCGTAATCGGCGCATGGGGCGAAGTTCAGCTCCTTAAAGATGCCGCGTGACGGGGTGGAGAGGGTGGAGGCAGTCATGGCAACGACAACGTCGCGCACCTTGACGTGCTCCTGCATGCCGCCTGCGGAACCAATGCGGATCAGGGTTTTGGCGCCGTAGTCTTTGATCAGCTCGTTGACGTAGATCGACAGGGACGGCATGCCCATGCCGGAGCCGTGGATGGTGACACGGTTGCCTTTCCACATGCCGGTGAAGCCGAGCATGCCGCGCACCTCGTTCACCAGTTTCACATCGGTGAGGAAGGTCTCCGCCGCCCATTTGGCGCGGTAGGGATCGCCTGGCAGAAGAACGGTTTCTGCGATGTCTCCGGGTTGGGCTCCGATATGTACAGTCATGGCAATTCCTTTTTGTTTTTCTATGGGCGCAGAGCGTTGCCCTTTGGGCAAACGTATAAGAGTGAATCAGATGGTCAAAATTCTAGCGCGGTACAAGGCAAAAATCTGAAAAACATCTGCTGGAAAAAGCAAAAGCCGAAGCGGGCTTGATGGCGCACTCCGGCCTTGTCGTTTGGCTCAAAAGCCGAGATCAGATTTCCATGGCGTCCGGAGCAATGCCTGCCGCCAGGGCTTCGTCAAACCACTTCGGCTTGCGGCCTTTGCCGGTCCAGGTTTTGGTTTTGTCTTCTGGATGGGCGTATTTTGGCACGCCTTTCATCAACCCGCCGCGCTTTTTGCCGGTGACGCTGGCCAGCTCTTCCAAAGAGAAGCCGTATTTTTCAGCGGCTTCCTCGATGGCTTTCAGCGCATCAGTTTTGCGTTGGGCTTCGCGTTTTTCCAGTTGAATATCGATCTGCGCCCGCAAATCAATCAACGCTTCGCGGCTCATATCTTCCAAATTCATTTTGGACCGTCCATTCGCTTATTCCGATTGACCTACATTTTCACAGGCAGAAATAGGGATATGCAAGGCGGAAGACTATTTTTGCGTGATGGGTTCTGAATTTTGCAATTATAAGTTGCGGGTATGGTTTTCCTTACCCGCAAAATCTGCGCTGGTCTCATTTTTTGAGACCGCTTTCTCGGTGCACCAACGCTTACTCGGCCGCCACAGCGTCGGGATTCGCCAATGTGACAATGTCGCCCATGATGGTGTTGAGCTCGAAGTCCTTTGGGGTATAGACCCGCGCCACACCCATGGCGCGCAAACGCTCTGCGTCTTCGTCAGGAATGATACCGCCGACGATAACAGGCGTGTCGCCTAATCCGGCATCACGCATACGTTGCATCAGGTCTTCAACCAACGGGATGTGCGAGCCCGACAGGATCGACAGCCCCACCACATGGGCCGCGTCTTCCAACGCTTTGGCCACAATCTCTTCGGGTGTCAGGCGGATGCCGTCATAGGTGATGTCCATACCACAGTCGCGGGCGCGGAAGGCGATTTGCTCGGCACCGTTGGAGTGGCCGTCAAGTCCAGGTTTGCCAATGACAAATTTCAGGCGGCGGCCCAGTTTGTCAGACACGGCGTCCACGGCATTGCGCAGATCGTCAAGACCTTCGGTTTTGTTGGAGGGGGCACCGGATACGCCGGTCGGGCCGCGGTATTCGCCGTGCACAACGCGCATTTGTGCGGCCCATTCGCCAGTTGTGACACCTGCCTTGGCGGCGGCAATAGAAGCGGGCATGACGTTGTCGCCATTGGCCGCCGCAGCGCGCAGATCTGCGAGGGCTTTTTCAACGGCCGCGCTGTCGCGCTGATTGCGCCATTCGGACAGACGAGAAATCTGTTCCTGCTCTACGGCTGGGTCCACCACCATGATGCCACCATCACCGGTCATCAACGGAGAGGCCTCGCCTTTCTGGAATTTGTTCACGCCCACCACCACGGTCTCACCGGCTTCGATGCGGTTGAGGCGTTCGGCGTTGCTGTCCACAAGGCGGGATTTCATATAATCGATCGCGCCAATCGCGCCGCCCATGCTTTCCAAATTGGCCAATTCACGGCGTGCGCCGTCTTTTAGCTCTTCGACTTTGGAGTCCACCGCCGGGTTTCCGTCAAACAGATCGTCGTATTCGAGAAGATCGGTTTCAAAGGCCATGATTTGCTGCATGCGCATGGACCATTGCTGATCCCATGGACGTGGCAAACCAAGCGCTTCGTTCCAGGCGGGCAATTGCACGGCGCGGGCACGGGCCTTTTTGGACAGGGTCACAGCCAGCATTTCGATGAGAATACGGTAGACGTTATTTTCTGGCTGTTGTTCGGTCAGGCCCAGAGAGTTGACCTGAACCCCATAGCGGAAGCGGCGGGATTTGGGGTCTGTCACGCCATAGCGTTCCACCAGGATTTCATCCCAGAGGTCCACAAAGGCGCGCATTTTGCACATCTCTGTGACAAAGCGGATGCCCGCGTTCACAAAGAAAGAGATGCGGCCACAGAGGCGCGGAAAGTCTTCTTCGGCCACACGGGGCTTGAGCGCGTCAAGCACAGCAATGGCGGTGGCCAAGGCAAAGGCCAGTTCCTGCTCCGGTGTCGCGCCTGCCTCTTGCAGGTGGTAGGAACAGACGTTCATCGGGTTCCACTTGGGCACGTTGGTGTAGCAGTATTCGGCCACATCGGCGATCATCTTCAGGCTGGGCTCCGGCGGGCAGATGTAGGTGCCGCGGCTCAGGTACTCTTTGATCAGATCATTTTGCACCGTGCCTTGCAGCTTGGTGACATCGGCGCCTTGCTCTTCAGCTGTGGCGATATAGAGCGCGAGCAACCAAGGGGCGGTGGCGTTGATCGTCATCGAGGTGTTCATCTGCTCCAGCGGGATCTGGTCAAACAGGGTGCGCATGTCGCCCAAGTGGCAGACCGGCACGCCGACTTTGCCCACTTCGCCGCGCGCGAGGATGTGGTCGCTGTCATAGCCCGTCTGGGTGGGCAGGTCGAAGGCCACCGACAGGCCGGTCTGACCTTTTTCCAGGTTGGAGCGGTAAAGCGCGTTGGACGCCTTGGCGGTGGAATGACCGGCGTAGGTTCGAATCAACCACGGACGATCCTTGGCAGGTTTATCGGCGGGCTGGTTTTGCTGCGTCTGCGACATGTTTCATTCCTCTGCTGGGGGTCGAGAACCGACCTAGCAACAATCTTTCGTTTGAGCGTATGTACGCGAAACATCCTTTGCAAGTCAATTCGCTGCGTTGCGGCAAAATCGTTCCGTCGGCGGGGAAACCACAAGGGCGCACGTGCGCGAAGTCTATTGCGCCCGCGCGCGTGGTGTAGTCAGAGTCGTTTCATGACATCGACGATTGAGCTCCCCCTTTGGCTTTTTGTGCTGATCCTGCTGTTTGCGGTGGTCACCGCGGCCAGTCACTTGCTTTTCCCTTCTGTGCGCTGGTTCTTCCGGCGGCGGATGGAACGCGTGGTGGCGCGGCTAAACGAGCGGTTGGAGCGGCCCATTGAGCCGTTCAAGCTGGCGCAGCGCCATGACATGATCGAGCGGCTGATCTACCAGCCTGATGTGACACGCGCCGTTGCAGAACATGCGGCGGAGGAGGGGATTCCCGAGGCGGTGGCCTTTGAGACGGCCAAGCGCTACGCGGGCGAGATTGTGCCGTCGTTTTCGGCCACCATGTATTTTGGCGTCGCCATCAAGATCGCGCGTTTTTTGAGCCGGGCGTTTTATCGTGTGCGTCTGACCCATGTGGATGAGGCGGCGCTGGACGCGATCCCGCAGGAGAGCACCATCGTTTATGTGATCAATCACAAGAGCAACATGGATTATGTGTTGGTGACCTATCTGGCCGCGCGGCGCGGGGCGCTGTCTTATGCGGTGGGGGAATGGGCGCGGGTGTGGCCGCTCAGCCGGTTGATCCGGGCGATGGGGGCGTACTTTATCCGCCGTAAATCGCGCAACGATCTCTATCGCAAGGTGTTGGCCGGGTATGTCCGACTGGCGACCGAAGCCGGCGTGGCACAGGCGATGTTTCCTGAGGGACGGTTGTCGCTGGATGGCGCGCCGCAGGACCCGAAGCTGGGGCTGATCAAATACATCACTGACGCCCACCAGCCGGACGGGCGGGATGTCGTCTTTGTGCCGGTGGCGATCAATTATGACCGCGTGCTGGAAGACCGCATCCTGCTGGAATCAGCGGCAAGGGGTGGCAAGGGCTTCCGTGCGCGGATTTCGGTGATTGTGGGGTTCTTCTTCAAGCAGTTGTTGTTGCGGCTGCGCGGTAAGGTGCATCGTTTTGGCAATGCCACAGTGCGCTTTGGGCGGCCTGTATCGCTCACGGAGTTCTCCAAGGACGTATCCGGTGATGTGGCCAAACCGCTGGGTGTCGAGCTGATGCGGCGCATCAATGGGGTGGTGCCAATCCTGCCGGTGCCGCTGATGACTTATATTTTTGAGCAGGCTGCGGAGCCTTTGTCGCAAAAGGATGTGAAAGACGCTTTTGCGGCGCGGCTGGCGGCGCTGCCGCAGTCTCGGGCGCGGTTTATGCGGGAGGCGCCGGAGGAAGCGATAGACAGCGCGCTGAAGACTTTGGTGGGGCGGCGGGTGCTGTTGGAGAGTGACGGCACGTTTTCTGTGAACAAGGACCAGGCGGAGATCCTGCGGTTTTACGCCAATTCCATAAGGCATTTGATGGGGTGATTGTGCGATTGCAGCAATTCATGCTGCGACTGCTGGGTCATAAAATTACAAAAACATCTCTTTGAAGGTTGCAATGTTACCTAGCCATCCGTATCACGGTGGCAGGATCGCGATTCTGCATCGCGGCGAAACGACCAATCAGGAGGCGAAGATGGCTCTGGATACTGAAAACGGCATTGCGACCTACGACGCACCACAGAAAGACCTGTACGAAGTGGGCGAAATGCCTCCGATGGGACATGTCCCAAAACAGATGTACGCGTGGGCGATCCGCCGCGAGCGTCAAGGCGAACCAAACCAGGCGATGCTGCAGGAAGTTGTCGACGTGCCAACGCTCGACAGCCATGAAGTGCTGGTTTTGGTGATGGCCGCGGGCGTGAACTACAACGGTGTTTGGGCCGGTCTGGGTGTTCCGATCTCCATGTTCGACGTGCACAAGCAGCCGTATCACATTGCCGGGTCTGATGCGTCCGGTATCGTTTGGGCCGTGGGTGACAAGGTGAAGCGCTGGAAAGTGGGCGACGAAGTTGTGATCCACTGCAACCAGGATGACGGCGACGACGAGCACTGCAACGGCGGCGACCCGATGTTCTCCGACAGCCAGCGCATCTGGGGCTATGAAACCCCTGACGGATCCTTCTCTCAGTTCACCCGTGTGCAGGCACAGCAGCTGATGCCACGTCCCAAGCACCTGACCTGGGAAGAGAGCGCGTGCTACACACTGACACTGGCAACCGCCTACCGGATGCTGTTTGGCCACGAGCCACATGATCTGAAACCTGGCCAGAACGTTCTGGTGTGGGGCGCGTCCGGTGGTCTGGGCTCTTATGCGATCCAGCTGATCAACACTGCCGGTGCCAATGCGATTGGTGTGATTTCGGACGAGAGCAAGCGTGACTTTGTCATGGGGTTGGGCGCGAAAGGTGTGATCAACCGCAACGACTTCAACTGCTGGGGTCAGCTGCCGACTGTGAACACGCCGGAATACAACGACTGGCTGAAAGAAGCGCGCAAATTTGGCAAGGCGATCTGGGAGATCACCGGCAAAGGCGTGAACGTGGACATGGTGTTTGAGCACCCGGGTGAGAAGACATTCCCGGTGTCCTCGCTGGTCTGTAAAAAAGGCGGCATGGTTGTGATCTGTGCCGGTACGTCTGGTTTCAACTGTACGTTTGACGTGCGCTACATGTGGATGCATCAGAAGCGCCTGCAGGGCTCCCACTTTGCCCATCTGAAGCAGGCCGCGGCCGCCAACCAACTGATGGTAGAGCGTCGTCTGGACCCTTGTATGTCTGAAGTGTTCCCCTGGGCCGAGCTGCCTGAGGCGCACATGAAAATGTACCGCAACGAGCATAAGCCGGGCAACATGTCGGTGCTGGTGCAGGCGCCAAAAACCGGCCTGCGCACGCTGGAAGATGTGCTCGACGCGGGCAAGTAACACGCACGGATCATAAACGGTTTCCCCCCGTTTTCCTCCAGCCCCCGGAGCCGCCTGGCTTCGGGGGTCTTTTTATGTCTGGGACCGTGGCGATCGCCGGGCGTCTTGCGCTGAGCGCTTGACCACCTGGTGCGAGTCGTGACAAGTAAACTTGTCATTTAGAAAAGGATGCTAGTCATGCCCAGTTCCACATATTCGCAAATTTCCGTATTTGTCGCCGTCTGTATCGGAGTCGCGTTTTTCTTTGTTTTTGAGGTGTCTTTTGTGGCCAACATCATCTTTTCTGCGCTTTGCATCCTGTGGGCCGGTTGGGTGTTTTTCTCGATTTTCCGGGATCAGGATGAGTTGAAGTGGGCCAGTGTTCGCTACGCATTGGCCACGGCAAGTTCCGTTGGGGTGCCGCTGTCATTGGCGTTTGTGATGCTGATGGTGACCATGCCGGGCCTACAGAACGTCGTTTCCAGAATCGCGGCGATGTCTGGCAGTGGATTGCCACTGTCGGCGGTTGGACTTGGCCTGGGCGTCACCTTTGCGTTGGTTGTGATGAGCGTCGTGTTTGTGATCAGCCAGTCCTTTTGGTGGGTGTCCAAGCGCTAAGCCAGCAAAAGGATTGGTGTCATGAAGAACAAAATTCGGGTGCTGCGTGCCGAGCGACGATGGACGCAGGCCGATCTGGCTGCGTCGCTTGGCGTTTCGCGTAATTCAGTGAACGCCATTGAAAACGGGAAGTATGACCCGTCGTTGCCTTTGGCCTTTCGGATTGCGCGGGTTTTTGATCTGTCGATTGAGGAGATCTTTGAGGAGGAGGGTGCCTAGGGGGGCTGTGGGTCTTCTTTCTCTGAGAGCAAGCAGCCAACCGGTGCGCGCGGAACATTGTGTTTGACGCAGGCAGGAAACTCGCGCGGATCGAAAAAAAGCGGTTTCCTGCGTTGGCCTCTTCGCCCGGTGGCTCAAGGTTTCAATTGGCCGCACAATTTCTTGTTTGGGCATTTCACTTTTTGGAAAGGTCTCCCGCTTAGGCCTTTGCATTAGTCTTTTAGCGGAGTGTCAAAATGAACATCAAAACCACCCTTACGGCATGTGCCTTTTCCGTCTTGGCCGCGGCGTCTTCTCTGGCTGAGACCCTTACTTTTGCAGCAGGCGAATGGGCGCCTTACATCGGCTCAGAGTTGCCAGACAATGGCCTGCATACTCAGCGTGTACGCGAAGTGATGAAGTCGGCAGGCTATGACATTGAGCTTGAGTACATGCCGTGGAAGAGATCCTTTGAGATGACCAAGAAAGGCGACTTTGTTGCAACGTTTTCCTGGTCACGCACGGACGAGCGTGTGGATGAGTTCTACTACCCAGAAGTGCCAGTGGACGGTCAGACAGATGTGATTTTTTACAGCCGGACCAAGTATCCAGACGGCTTGAATGTGACCTCAATTGACGACATTCAAGCGCAGGGCCTCTCTGTCATTGGCTATGCGGGATATTGGTATGAAGCGGAATACCAGAAGCGCGGCATGGACATGCGCACAGTGACATCTGCAGAAAGTGCGTGGAAAATGTTGCAGTCCGGCCGGGCGGATGTGCTGATCGAAAACAGAGTTGTTGGTGAGTTGTCTTTGAATGAGGTTCTGGGCGACGAAGCGAGTGATATTGGCGAGGCAGCTGAGGTGCGATCCGCTCCGGTCTATGTCCTGTTTTCTCGCCAGCACCCTGACGGGGAAGCCCTGCGGGATGCTTGGGACGCGCACGCGAAGTAAGTCTCGAGAAGGTTTTTGGACCAGCCCCCCGGAACCGCGAGGTTTCGGGGTCTTTTTTGTTTGAGAAACTAAGTAAGGGAATTGATCAAAAATTCCCATTGAGCGATCTCAAGAGGTGATAAATATAGTCCAAGGAAGGTCAATCCGCCCCCTGCCATGGCATAGAACGGCACACGAGCTAATCCTCGCCCTCTAAACAAAAGAAGACCTCCCATACCAACCAACCACGCAACGGCGACTAAGACGTAGCAGGCAAGGATGGCAAATAGGGCGATGTGCATTGAATGGTCATTTTCGATCCGACGCCCCACATCTGCCAGTACAAACGCTAAGGCCGCAGCCCACCCGATGGCGAGGCCAATTAGAGAGTATAGAGTTTTGGTGCGTGAAGAGACAAAGTGATTGGGGAGGCGCTCAGGAGCGTGAACGCGCTCCCATCTGTTTGCTCTAAACTGTCTCCAAAGTGTCCAGAGAAATAGTATGCCGCCTAGTGACAAAAGAGTGACGGCTACACCTCCAGCAAGTGCCGCTCCCTGCAATCCGTAGTCCGCTTTTAGCAACTCATGTTTTTTGTTGGAAAACTCGGAAAGTTGGCTGCCTATGAAAATAAAGCCAATCGGGACCAAAAATGCCATGGTCGACGGCTTTTGACGAGCTTCGGAGCTTGGCTGGTCCAGCATATAGCTACTTTGCTGGGAAACTTGAGGCGCTTTGTCGAATGTTGATCCCGGCTGGTCCATTTGTTTTGACGTGCTTGGTTTGAACTGTCTCCAAACTGCGCGCAGAAACAGGAGTGTCCCGGTAAGCAAAAGTGCCAGTGCCGCGCATCCGACCAGAAGTGCGCCTTCTACCCCATAGGACGCCTTGATCTCGTCGTAGTGGATGTTGGCAAATCTGGCTGCCTGACTTCCCACAAGAGTTAACGCGGCCACAATCGGTCAGCTCAGCTTGGACGGGCGCCTGATGCGGGGTGGGGGTGCCTTCCTGTTGGGCGAGTGAGCAGAAACAGGTGAAGGGCGATTCATCTGAAGACGATTGAGCCGATCTTGAAAATCAGACTGAGACATAAAAGACTACACTTATTGATTGAACTGCAGGCGATTTTTAGCTGCCTTAAGTGGCGAGAATAAGACGCCAGCGTAGTGGCTTTGGGGCGTTGCTTATCGCGCTCAATAGGATGTGATGGCGGAAACATCGTGAGAACCCGCTGGCCCCCAATCGCGGCGCGCTATAGGGTCGCGCCATGAGCAGTACCTCCATCACATTCAGCCACGATCAGGCCGAGGCCTTTGACAATATCTCCTCCTTGCTCAAAGGGCTGGGGGTGGATTTGGACGAGGGGCTGTTGACGCCCGCGACCGAGGGGAAGCAGGCGATTGCGGCGGTGACCGGCAAGGCCGGGTCGGGCAAGACGTTGTTGCTGTCAGAGATGGTGAAGGCGCTGGAAGGCGCTGGGGTGGATATTGTCTCCGGCGATTATGAAGGCAAGCGCAAGAAGGATCACCGGACGCTGGCGATTTTGGCGCCGACCAACAAGGCGGCCAGTGTGTTGCGGATGCGCGGTGTGCCGGCGACGACCATACACCGGATCATCTACACGCCGGTCTATGATCCCGAATATGAGAAGATTGCGGAGTGGCTGGCAGACAATGGCGAGCGGCCGGAGATTGAGGGGCTCACAGATGAGGCTCTGGATCGGGCGGCGGAGTTTTACAAGCTGCACAAGTCCATTCCAGGGGCTTTGGCGGCGGCTGGGCTGCGGGGCAGTGACTTTATCACCGGCTGGAAGCGGCGGGACGATCCGTTGGACATCGGGTTCATCGACGAAAGCTCGATGCTGGATGACAAGCAGTTTGATGATTTGAAAGAGATTTTCAGCACGTTGGTGCTGTTTGGCGATCCGGCGCAGTTGGCGCCGGTGAACCAGTCGGGCGCGATGGTGTTTGATAAGCTGCCTGCGCCTGCGGTCTATAATCTGGAGCGTATTCACCGCCAGGACGCGGACAATCCGATTTTGGATTTGGCCCATGCGCTGGCTGATCCGCAGCTGGAGTTCCATGACTTTGAGCGCATGGTCGAGGACACGGCGCGCAAAGATGATCGGGTGCAGTTTGCTCAGCGGGTAGAGGTCGATCTGATGGCGCGCTCGCCGGTGTTGGTGTGGCGCAATGCGACGCGTATCCGGCTGATCAATGCGTTCCGCATGGTGCATGGCGCGCCTGAAGATGAGTTGCTGGAAGGCGAGCCACTGATCTGTGACGGGATTGAACTGCCGATGAAGCACCGGAAAAAGCGTCTTGATCTGGAGGCGCGGGGGCTGATTAAGGGCGCGCAGGTGATCTATCTGGGGCCGGGGCGCAAACCGGGGTTTTCGCGGCTGCATGTCATGGGCGCGGAAGATCCACGCGTGTCGGCTGCGTCGATTGTGAAGATCGAGATGCCGGACGAAGAAGAGCCGTTTATTCCCTATGCGGCGCGCATGGGGGCGACGTTCTTGCATGGCGCGGCGGTGACCATTCACAAGGCGCAGGGCTCTCAGTGGGAGAATGTGCAGGTGTTTGCGCCGGATCTTTTTGTGGCGGCGCGGATGAACCGCAGCGAGGCCGGGCAACCGTTGTGGAAGCGGTTGGCTTATGTGGCGATTACGCGGGCAAGCGAGCGGCTGCACTGGGTGGTGCGCAATCGGCTGGCAAAGCCGTCGGGACCGCTGGACGTGAGTGATTTGACGGTGGCGCCTGCGCCGCTGGAGTTGATGGCGCAGGAGGAAAGCGCGTGAAAAGCATCATTGTGACCGGCGCGAGCCAGGGGATTGGCAGGGCCACAGCGGTGGCCTTTCTGGATGCCGGTTGGCGGGTTGGCGTGTTGGCGCGCAGCGAGGAAAAGCTGCAGGCGATTGCCGATGACTATGTGAACGCGGTGCCACTGGTGGCGGATGTGACCGATGCGGCGGCGATGGAGAGCGCCTTTGCGCGGTTTGTGGCACGGGCGGAGCGGCTGGACGTGCTGTTCAACAATGCCGGTATGTTTGGGCCTGCGGGGTCGATTGACGAGATTGATCTGGGCGGCTTTGATCAGGTGCTGGATGTGAATGTGCGCGGCATGTTTATTGCCGCCAAGCTGGCCTATGCGCAGATGCGGCGGCAGGTGCCGCAAGGCGGACGGATCATCAACAACGGGTCACTGAGCGCGCATGTGCCGCGTGAAGGTTCGGTGTGTTACACGCTGACTAAACACGCGGTAACCGGGCTGACCCGGACGTTGTCTCTGGACGGTCGGCCGTATGACATTGCCTGTGGTCAGATCGACATTGGCAACGCGGAAACGGACATGGTGGCTGGGTTGAACGCAGCTCTGGTGGCGGATGGCAAAGCCCCCAATGCGACGATGGATGTGCAAGATGCGGCGCGGTCTGTGCTGCATATGGCGGAGATGCCGCTCAATGCAAATGTGCAGTTCATGACGGTGATGGCGACCAAGATGCCTTACATCGGGCGCGGTTAAGCGCTCCCATTGTTAAAGGAAAGCCCCCGACCAGGGGGTGGTCAGGGGCCAAAGGATTGGTGCTAAAAAGCGGGATGTAAAAAGGTATTTGGGTAGTCAGAATTTGCGTCGTTGTTATCCGATTAGGCCGCCGTCTGTGCGACGTACCGCGAAAACACCAGACCGTGGCACGGAGGTGCCGCCATCTGGGAAGTGGGAGTTGCCTTTTTCACCCGGGTGCTGAATGCCGACAAACATGGTGCGGCGATCCGGGGACCAGCAAACTCCGGTGACTTCACATTCTTTGGGGCCAACCAGGAAGCGGCGGATTTCACCAGTGACGGTATCGCCCGCAAGCATCTGGTTGTTGCCCATGCCCGCAAAGTCGCCTTCGTTAGAATATTTGCCGTCGGTCTGGATCCACAACAGGCCGGTGCTGTCAAAGGCCATGCCATCCGGCGAGTTGAACATATTTCCGGCATTGATGTTCTCGCTGCCTGCATATGCATCATCATGCACATCCGGGTTCCCGGCCAGCGCGAAGAGGTTCCAGCTAAACCCGTTTGCGCTGTGGTCCTCATTATCCGGCATCCAGCGGGCGATCTGGCCATAGTGGTTTTCAACACGTGGGTTTGGCCCGTTGGCCGAGGTGTCATCGCCGCCAGCGTTTGGCTTTTTGCCTCGGTTCTTGTTGTTGGTGAGCGCAACATAGGCTTCGGCCTTTGTCGGGTTCACCGCCACCCATTCTGGGCGGTCCATCGTGGTTGCGCCAACTTTGGACGCGGCCTGACGGGTATGGATGCGGATTTCCGCGTCGGACATGCCAGTGGTCTCTGGCGTCAGGGCCAGCCATTCGCCGCGCATGTCATCAAAGAATTTGGCCACAAACAGGTCGCCACTTTCCAGAAGATCGCTGTTGTCGCCGGTGGCGGAGTAGGTGCTATGGGAGACAAACCGGTAGAGGAACTCGCCGCGTTCGTCATCGCCGAGGTAGACAACCGCTTTGCCGTTGGGTGCCAGAACCACGGCGGCGTTTTCATGTTTGAAGCGGCCCAAAGCGGTGCGTTTCTTGGGCGTGGAGGTTGGGTCAAATGGATCAATTTCGACCACATAGCCTGCGCGGTTGGGTTCATTTGGGTTTTTGGAGACGTCAAAGCGCGGATCCACCTTGGCCCAGCCGTAGCCCCAATCTTTGGAGGACACGCCGTAACGTTTCAACTCTGCAGAGACCTCATGCGCTTCATCCTCAGCGGAGAAGTAGCCGTTGAAGTTTTCTTCGCAGGTCAGATAGGTGCCCCAAGGGGTCTCGCCATTGCCGCAGTTGTTCCAGGTGCCTTTGGTGGTGGTGCCAGTTGGGTCGGCGTCGGTTTTCAGCAGGTCGTGGCCTGCCGCCGGGCCGGTCAGATCCATGTCGGTTTGTGGCGTGATGCGGCGGTTCAGGGCGCTGTCGACCACCACCTGCCAGTTGCCTGCATCGTCGCGCGCCACTTCGAAGACGGACACGCCGTGGGCGTTCATGCCCTTTTGCACGTCGTCGTCAGTCACCCATTTGCCATCCGGATTGTTGCCCCAGAGGATTTTGCGGTTGGTGTATTCGTTGTTGATGGCCATGACGGTGCGACCATTTTTGGTGAAGATCGACATGCCGTCGTTGTTGTCGCCAAAGGCACGCGCCTGAGAAGCTGCAGTGCCGCGGGTGGCTTCGTCAAATGCCGGGGCGTCGGAGAAGAGCGGATCGCCCCAGGTCACAACTTGTTCCCACTCAAAGCCGTCTGGCACGGTGATGGTGTCTTCTGTGTTGGCGGCAACCTGGGTGAAGCCAAAGCGATCTCCGGCGGCCACAGCTTCGCGGGTCAGGGCTGTGGTGCCCACCAGGAAAGAGCCGAGGCCAAAGGTCATCACACCGCCCAGGAAGCCACGGCGGGACAGGGCGGTTTCAACGACGCGGTCAAACTCGGTTTCTTCCGCGCGGGGCGAGATCAGCTCGTCGATTTCGTCAAATGACAGGTCGTCGGTTTGGTGGTCAGAGGACATTCCTGGCTCCGTAGGCTTGGATCGTTGGTTGATGCCAAGGCTAGGAGGTCGCTGATTCAGATTCGTGACAAGCTGTTTGCAGTTTTGTGACGCTGGCAGGCGTTAAGCCGCCTCTGCCAGAAGGGCTTCGAGTTTCAGCGGGCGACTGTACATTTGCAGGCTGCCATCTTCGTGACGCGGCCATTCGGCGGTGTGGCGATCTCGGTAAAGTTCGACTCCGTTGCCGTCTGGGTCGTTGAAGTAGATGGCTTCGGACACGCCATGATCAGAGGCGCCCAGCACTGGATAGCCGGCGTCAATGACCCGCTGCACGGCGGTCGCAAGATCAGCGCGGGAGGGATAGAGGATGGCTGTGTGGAACAGGCCGGTGTGGTGTTCCGGTGCGGGGCCGCTGCCTTTGCTGCGCCAGGTGTTGAGGCCGATGTGATGGTGGTAGCCGTCCGATCCGAGGAAGGCGGCTTCGTTGCCGAGGCGGGTTTGGACTTCGAAGCCCAGGACATCGGCATAGAAGGCAATCGCACGGTCAAGGTCGGCGACTTTCAGGTGCACGTGGCCAATGCGGGCGGAGGGGGCGTAGGGCGCGGTCATGAGAGCTCTCCTTTGTTGGCAACAAAGGTAGGCGGGCAGCCGAACGCTGAAAACTTGCGAATTGGCGCGGATTATGTGCGGAAATGCGGAGGGAGGGTTTGGCTGCAAAGGTAGGCCGCAAGGGCTTGCATATCGCTTGTATTGGTTGAAGTTGGCCGCAACAAAGTACGCGGCGAGGTAGAGGCAGTGACAGTAACGGTACCAAGGCTTGAAACGGATCGGTTGATCCTGCGCGGGCATGAGCTAACGGATTTTGAGGATAGCGCGGCGATGTGGGCGGATCCGGAGGTGGTGGCGCGGATTTCGGGTGTGCCGTCGACCGCGGCGGAGTCGTGGTCGCGACTGTTGCGCTATATCGGGCATTGGCAGGCGCTGGGCTATGGCTATTGGGTGCTGGAAAGCAAGCTGGATGGCGCGTTTGTGGGGGAGGCCGGGTTGGCGGATTATCATCGGGACTCTCAGCCAAGCGTGCATGGCAAGCCTGAAGCTGGTTGGGCGTTGAGGACCTCTGCGCAGGGGCAGGGGCTGGCGACGGAGGCTGTTAGGGCGGTGATGGCCTGGGCGGATGATGTCCTCGCCAAGGAGTTTCCGATGGCCTGTGCGATCTTTGATCCGGCCCATGCGGCGTCTGTGCGGGTGGCGGAAAAGGTTGGGTTTGGCAACCCGGTGACGGGCACGTTTGGGGACCAGGAGGCGCTGTTTTTGGAGCGCGCTTTGGGGGGCAACTGAGGGCCAACAAAAAGCCCCGCCAGTGGCGGGGCTGAATGTTTGCTGCGGTGTGGCGTTTTAGGCGCCGACCATGCCGACAATCTCGTAGGTCTTTTTCAGGATCGGCGCGGCGATTTCGCGGGCCTGTCCTGCGCCATGGGCGAGGATCTTGTCGATCTCGTCCTGATGTTCCATTAGGCGGGCCATTTCCGTGCTGATTGGGGACAGTTTGGACACCGCGAGATCAGAGAGCATGGGCTTGAACTCGGAGAACTGCTTGCCGCCGACGTCGGCCAGAACCTGATCCACGGTCAGGCCAGACAGACCGGCATAGATGTTGACCAGATTGCGGGCCTCGGGGCGCTCTTCCAGACCTTTGGCCTCAGATGGCAGAGCTTCCGGGTCGGTTTTGGCCTTGCGGATCTTCTTGGCAATGGTGTCCGCGTCGTCGGTCATGTTGATGCGGGAAGCATCGGACGGGTCGGACTTGGACATCTTTTTGGTGCCATCGCGGAAGGACATCACACGGGTGGCCGCGCCCTCGATCACCGGTTCGGTGATGGGGAAGAAGTCCACGCCATAGTCGTGGTTGAACTTGGTGGCGACATCGCGCGTCAACTCAAGGTGCTGTTTCTGGTCCTCGCCCACCGGCACGTGGGTGGCGTGGTAGATCAGAATGTCCGCCGCCATGAGCGCCGGGTAGGCAAACAGGCCCAGCGAAGCGTTTTGCGAATTTTTACCAGCTTTGTCTTTCCATTGGGTCATGCGCTGCATCCAGCCCATGCGGGCGACGCAGTTGAAGATCCAGGCCAGTTGCGCGTGTTCTGGCGCGGCGGATTGGTTGAACAGGATCGATTTTTTCGGGTCGATGCCTGCGGCAATGAAACCGGCGCAGAGTTCGCGGGTGGCGCGTTGCAGCTTGGCAGGGTCTTGCCAGACTGTGATGGCGTGCAGGTCAACCATGCAGAACACGGTTTCATGCGTGCCAGCCTCTTGCATATCAACAAAGCGCTTCATCGCGCCGAGGTAATTGCCCAGCGTCAGACCGCCCGAGGGTTGAATCCCGGAAAAGACGCGTGGGGTAAAGGTGGAGGACGTTTGGACCGCCTCGTTCATTGGAAATACTCCATCTGGATTTGTTAGCCTGCTTGGCTTATCTCCGAGGCCAAACACCGTCAAGCCGGACCGGCAAGTAGGGCGGGTAAGGAGTACAGGCATGTCGCACCCAGATGATCAGAGCCCCGTGAACCCGTTGCCGCCGGTGGTGACGGCGTTGTTTTTGTTGCTGGTCGGTGTGGAAGCCACCTTCTGGTTTGGTGCCCAAGGGATTGTCTGAGGACCGGCAGCGGTGGGCTGGCGGCTGGATGCCATTCAGCGCTATGCGTTTTCACCTGACATTTTTGATTGGATGGTCTCCAATGGGGTGTATCCGGCGGAGCATATGATCCGTTTTGTGAGCTATCTGTTTGTGCACTACAACTTCACCCACGCGCTGTTTGGCGGGGTTCTCTTGCTGGCGATGGGCAAGATGGTCGGAGAGGTGTTCTCCGGCTGGGCTACCTTGGCGATCTTTGTGCTTTCCGGCGTCGTAGGTGCGCTGGGCTATGCGGTTATTCTGGACAGCCCGACGCCGCTCTTGGGCAGCTACCCTGGTGTTTATGGGCTGATCGGGGCGTTTACGTTTTAGCTGTGGACCAGCCTCGGAGAGGTGGGCGCACCGCAGGCACGGGCGTTTTCGCTGATTGGCATGCTGGTGGCCATTCAGTTGGGCTTTAACCTGATTTTTGGTGGCAGTCCGGATTGGGTGGCCGATGTGATCGGCTTTGGGGCAGGGTTCCTGATGTCCTTTGCGCTGATCCCCGGAGGGTGGCAGCGGATCCGCGAAAAGATCCGCCGCCAGTGATGTGACCGCTTAGGCGGCGTCTTCTTGAGGAGTCTTTTCGGCGTTGTTAGCGCTGCGCACGGCAAAGGCCAGTGCGATGGCGCTGATGCCGTTGGACAGAAGTTCGATGGCCAGCAACACACCCAGCAGAACAGCTGCGGATTGTGGGAAGTTGTTCAGCACCATCAGGCCCAGGATCACCGAGACCAGACCGGACAGCAGTAAGGCCCAGCGGGCGCTGCCTTCGAAGTTGGAAAAGCCAAACACGCCTTTGAACACGCCGGACACCAGGAACAGAATGCCTGCGGCGAAGGTCAGAGACAGCAGGCCCTGAAGCGGTTGAGCGATGATGTGCACACCGATGACCAAGGCCAGCACACCCAAGATCACACCGGCGATTTTTGCGCCTGTGGAGGGCGCGCTAAAGGCGGCAAAGGTTTGAAATGCGCCAAGGAAAAGGAAGCTCCAGCCCGCAAAGACTGTGGCGGTTACCGAGGCGGCGAAAGGGTTGGCTAGCGCCAGAATACCCAAGACCACGGCAAGGATGCCGACGATCAACATTACGATCCAATTATTCATGTCTCACTCCCGAGATTAAAGAATGCCTAAGGTTAACGGCACATTAGGGGGCGGGAGCAACTGGTTTCTGAGTCTATTTGTCGGTTTGTGCCCGCTCAACCACGGCGGGCAGCGGCCTTCAATTCGCTGGGAACATAGGCGCCGATGAGGCGGCCAACAGCAAAATACACAACCGCGCCGAGCGTCAGCAGGATCAGCAGAGCCACGTAGCGCCAGCCGGGCAAGCCGAACCATGGCACCAGAATGACCCAGGTCAGCCAGAGCGCACCGCCCATGGCGGCGGAGGCCAGACAGATGCGCCAGAGGCGTTTGCGCAGGCGGATGTCAAACTTGGCGACTTGACCGTAGCCGCGTGCGCCAAAGCCGAGTTGAGCCACCATGATCCAGGCGGAGGCCGTGGCAGCAATCGCGGGGGCCATCCATTGGATGTAGGGTGCCAGTCCAAAGGCCAGTGCGGCGTTCACCACCATGGCCCAGATGGCGTAGTGGAACGGGCGTTTGGTGTCCTCGCGGGCGAAAAACAGCGGCTGCAGCAGTTTTTGCAGGACGAAAGCTGGCAGCCCAAGGGCGTAGATCGCCAAGGCGACCGAGATGGCGGCAGTGTCGTCAGAGCCAGTTGCGCCGCGTTCATAGAGCACAGAGACAATCGGCAGCGGGATCACCAGAAACGCCACAGCGCAGGGCAAGGTCAGGAACATCGCAAATTCACTGGCGCGGGAGAAAGCGTTTTGGGCCCCTGCGTCGTCTTTGGCTTTCAAGCGACGGGAGAGGTCCGGTAGCAGAACAATGCCGATGGCGATGCCGATCACACCTAGCGGAAGCTGATACAAGCGGTCGGCGGCGTATAGCCAACTGACCGCACCTTCGGTGTTGGAAGCCACGATCTGGCCGACCACAAGGTTGATCTGCATGACGCCGGAAGCCAGCGCGGCGGGCACGGCGACGCGGATCATGCGGGCCATGTCTGGCGTCAAGCGAGGCATTTGAAGACGGATTCGGAAACCAGCTTTGCGGCTGGCCAACCAAACAAGTGTAAGTTGAGCCACTCCGGCCACTGGCATGGTCCAGATCAGCCAAAGAACCACTTCGCCACCCACAAGTTGGCCGGTGAATAAGGCTGGAATGACCATGATGTTGAGGAGTGTAGGGGCAGCAGCGGCTGCCGCGAAACGGCCCGACGCATTGAGGACGCCGGAAAAGAGGGCTGCCAGCGACATAAAGAAAATATAGGGGAACAGGACGCGACCAAAGCCTACGGTCATGTCAAACCGTTCATCGTTGGCAAAGCCTTCAGCCGTGACCCACACAAAAGCGGGCATGAAAATCATGCCCAAGGCTGTGAGCGCCAGAACCACGGTTGAAAGCAAACTCAGGGCTTCGCTAGCAAAACCTTCCGCGTCTTCCTCGCCCTCCAGTTTTTTGGAGAACATCGGCACAAAGGCGGCATTAAAGGCGCCTTCGGCAAAGAAACGGCGGAACATGTTGGGCAGGCGGAACGCCGCGACAAAGGCGTCCATCACTGGGCCAGCCCCAATGAATGCAAGGAGAAGAATCTCTCGGACAAAGCCCAGCCCACGGCTCAGCAGAGTCCAGAAGCCCACGGTCAGAAAGCCGCGCATCAGGCGGATTGGCTTCATGCGTTGGCCCTTTCAGCGCCTTGCTGGATGGCTTCGCGCAGTTTCTTTTCCAGTGCCTTTTGTTTGCCTTCGGCGTGGAACTTCAGACCAAACATGTCTTTGACATAGAAGGTGTCGACCACCTGTTCGCCAAAGGTCGCAATCACGGCGGAGGCGATGTAGACGTTGTTGTTGGCCAAGGTCCGGGTAAGATCGAACAGCAGTCCCGCGCGATCGCGGGTGTCCACTTCAATGATGGTGTAGATTTCTGAGCCTTCGTTATCAAACAGGATCGTGGTCGGCACCTTAAAGGCCCGTTCGCGCTTTTTGATCACGTCGCGGGATTTGATGGCCTCGGTGGTGACAACCTCGCCAGCCAGGGTGCGCTCAATCATCTTTCGAAGGCGCGGCAGTCGGGCGGCATCGTAGGGTTTGTCTTCTGCGTCCTGAATCCAGAAGGCGGCGGTGGCGTAGCCGTCTTTGGAAGTGAATGTGCGCGCGTCGACGATGTTGGCCCCTACGAGAGCCAGTGCGCCACACATGCGGGAGAAGATGCCTGGGTGATCGGCCATGGCAAAGCAGACGCGGGTGGCGTCGCGGTCATCATCCGGGTGCAGGTCGATGCGGACTTCGTTGTCCGGAATGTCACGGAGAAGATCAGCAAATACCTTGTGGGCCGTGATGTGCAGGCCCTGCCAATACGGCTCATAGTGGCGGGCGGTCTCTTTTTTGAGGTCTTTGCTGGGCCAATCGGCCAGTTCTTCGCGCAGGAGTTTCTTGGCCTTGGTGCCGCGGTTTTCGCGGGTGATGGCTTCCATGCCATCCTCAAGTACCAGTTTGGTTTGGCCATGCAGAGCGCGGATTAAAACAGCTTTCCAGTTGTTCCAGGTGTCTGGTCCCACGCCACGAATGTCACATACGGTCAGGATGGTCAGCAGGTTCAACCGATCCACAGTTTTCACGGCTTTGGCAAAGTCGCGTACGGTACGCGGGTCAGCGATATCGCGTTTTTGCGCGGTGTCCGACATCAGCAGGTGGTAGCGCACCAGCCATTCCACGGTTTCGCTATCGGCTTTGTTGAGACCCAGGTTTGGCGCGACTTTGCGGGCGATTTGCGCGCCGAGCACAGAGTGGTCGATGTCGCGGCCTTTACCGATGTCGTGCAGCAGCATGGCGACCATGAGGACTTTGCGGTTGATGCCGCCCGAGGCAAGGATTTCGGAGCTGAGCGGCAGCTCGTCCTCAAGGTCCTTGCGCTCGATGTCCATGAAGTTGGAGATCACCTGAATGGTGTGTTCGTCCACCGTATAGGAGTGATACATGTTGAACTGCATCATCGCGACGATGGGCTCAAACTCCGGAATAAAGGCTGAGAGCACGCCCAGCTCGTTCATGCGGCGCAGGGCGCGTTCCGGGTTGCCGTGTTTCAGCAGCAAGTCGAGGAAGAGCCGGCGGGCTTCTTTGTTGGCGCGGAAGTCGTCGTCGATCAGGTGAAGATTGGCCGTCACCAGGCGCATGGCGTCGGGGTGGATCAACATGCCGGTGCGCAGGCCCTCTTCGAACAGGCGCAGCAGGTTGAGCGGATCGTCGAGGAAGGTCTTTTCATCCGCCACATCCAGACGGTTGTGCACCATTTTGTAGCCAGGCTTCATGCGCGGGCGACGGCGGAAAATGCGCTCCAGCAGCGGTTCGGCTTTGGCGTGGTTGGCTTCCAGCTTAGTCAGCAGGATGCGGGTGAGGTCGCCCACTGCGGTGGCTTGGCGGAAGAACTCTTGCATGAAGTGTTCCACTGCGCGACGGCCACCTTTGTCGGTATAGCCCATCTGATCGGCGATCTCGACCTGTACGTCGAAGGTCAGTTGCTCCATGGGGCGACCGGCCGTCAGGTGCAGGTGACCGCGCACGGCCCAAAGGAAGTTTTCCGCCGCGATAAAGCGCTCAAGCTCTTCCTGAAGCAGCACGTCTTTCTCAACAAGTTCAGAGACATCGGAGACGTGGTAGACGTATTTGGCGATCCAGAAGAGCGATTGCAGGTCGCGCAGCCCCCCTTTGCCCTCCTTGACGTTGGGCTCGACCACATAACGCTGGCCCTGCTTTTTGTGGCGCTCGTCGCGTTCGTTGAGCTTGGCTTCGATGAATTCCTGTTCGGTGCCTTTGAAAAGTTCCTCTTCAAGACGGGTGTTGAGCTCTTCATCCAGCGGTTCATGGCCGCGCAGGAAGCGGTTTTCCAACAGAGCTGTGCGGATGGTGAAGTCTTCGCGCCCCAAGCGCAGACAATCCTTCACGGTGCGGGAGCTGTGGCCAACTTTCAGACGCAGGTCCCAGAGCAAGTAGAGCATGGATTCAATCACGCTCTCCGCCCAAGGGGTGATTTTGTAAGGCGTTAGGAACAGCAGGTCGACGTCGGATTGCGGGGCCATTTCGCCACGGCCATAGCCGCCCACGGCAAAGAGGGCGAGGCGTTCGGCTTCGGTAGGCGTGGCCAGAGGATAGAAGCGGACAGTGGCAACGTAGAAGGCGCAGCTGACCAGGCAATCGGTGAGCCAAGTGTAAGAGCGCGTCATGGCGCGGGCGGCGCGCGGTTGCTCTCGGAACTCCGTTGCAATCTGCGCCATGGCGGCTTTACGGCGGGCCATGAGGAGCGGCACGATCTCCTTGCGCAGGTCGCTTTCCTTGCCGTCCTTTTTGAGGATTTCGGCAAGTTCCGCGGCCACTTCGGCGCAATTGAAAATCTCGTCAGCTGAGCAGATCAGCCCCGCGCTGGGCGGGGCTGGAAAGATGTCGCTGGCCTTAGCTGCCAGCGCCTCCAAATCGGGTTGGGGCAGGGTCAATGATTACCACCTTTTTGTCGCGGATTGTGGCCACCGCCAGCCCGCGTTCGTTTGTGCCGTCGGTGCGCAGGCGGAAGATGCCGTTCACACCCTGGAAGCCTGCGCCTTGTGTCAATGCGCCTGTTGTCAGTGCATCAGATTTGCCTTGTTTGACCAGCGCGCCGATTGCCGCAATGCCGTCATAAGCCAGCCCGCCAATCGAGTGGGGCAGACCGCCGTACGCCTGGGCGTAGCGGGTTTGGAATTGGTTGGTCAGGGTTGGGTCCGGCATCGCATACCAGCCACCTTGCACGCCGGGCAATTCCAGCGTTTGCGCCGGGATGTCCCAACGGGTGAGGCCCATGTACTGGATGGTGGCCGGGCTGAGGCCTGCTTCTGGCAGAAGCTGGGTCAGCAGGGGCAATGCGCCGGAGGTGTTGGCGGTGAGGAACAGGGCGTCAGCGCTGTTTTGTTCCGCGTTCAGCTTGATCTGGCTGACGGCGGCAATCACGCCTTCCTGTGAAAACTCATAGCCCACCGCACCGGCGTTGTTTGCGCCTTTGCGGGTGATGGCGTTGGCGATGGCGGTGTTGCCCAGAAGGCCAGCCGAGTTGTTGGCATGTACCGTCATGATGTTGCCTTTGCCCTGACCTTTGGCGAAACCCACCAGCCGGTCGGCGGTGTTGTCAAATGTTGGCCCAAGCACAAACAGGTTGCCGCCTGCGATGGTGGTGTTGTTGGAGAAGGACAGCACGTTCACGTTGCGGGCTGCCACGGCAGTGGCGGCGGCGTTGGCGGCTTCACCAAACACCGGACCAAGAATGATTTTTGCACCTTCGTTCACAGCTTGCACGGCGGCGGCCTGAGCCGTGTTCGGGTTGCCAGCTGTTGGGTAGACACGCAGGTCAATTTTCACGCCGTCAAGATCCGCAATGGCCAGTTTGGCTGCGTTCTCAAGGCTTTGCGCCAGCAGCGCATCGCCGGAGTTGCTGGAGCCTTTGGGCACCAGAAGCGCCACAGGCACCGGGGCGGAGGCGTCAATTTTGGGACCGGAGCTTCCGGTGGTTTCCACACAAGAGACCAGCGCCAGCGTGGACAGTCCTGCGACCGCCCCTTTCACAAAGCGGTGGGCGGGTTTAAGAAAAGACAACATAGGTAAGCTCCACTCCCGTTGGGGTCACGCCCGTGATTGAGGTCCGGCCGCGTTGCTGCCGAATAATAAACGAGTGAAAAGGCGGGTCCAGCTATGAATCACCAGACCGTGAAATTGCAGCCCGGTTTGTACTTTGTCGCCACACCTATAGGCAGTGCGCGCGACATCACTTTGCGGGCTTTGGACATTCTAGCAAGCGCCGATGTGATTGCGGCGGAAGACACGCGGTCGATGAAGAAACTCCTTGAAATACATGGGGTGCCGCTGAATGGGCGGCCTGTGTTTGCCTATCACGATCACTCTGGCGAAGGGGCGCGGAGCAAGCTTTTGAGCTATCTTGAGGCCGGAAAAACCGTGGCTTACGCGTCAGAGGCCGGTACGCCATTGATTGCCGATCCTGGGTATCACCTGTCGGTTGCTGCGGCGGAGGCAGGGTATCTGGTGACCAGCGCGCCGGGGCCGAGCGCGATCATCACGGCTTTGTCGCTCGCTGGCCTGCCAACGGATTCGTTTTTCTTTGCAGGGTTTCTACCCAATACCAAAAAGGCGCGGCAGACGGCCTTGGAGGCGGTGCGGGAGGTGCCTGGAACGCTGGTGTTTTACGAATCGCCCAAGCGAGTTGCGGCCATGGTGGCGGATGCCGCTGAGGTGCTGGGTGGCGGGCGTAAGGCAGCTGTGGCGCGGGAACTGACCAAGAAATTTGAGGAAGTGTTGCGCGGATCGTTGGATGAATTGGCGGCAGAGTTGCCGGAGCGCACGATCAAAGGCGAGATTGTTGTGTTGATCGACCGGCAGCGGGGAGAGGCGGCCAGCGAGGATGACATCGAAGGGGCGCTGAAAGAGGCGCTGGAGACATTGTCGGTGCGGGATGCCTCGGATGCAATTGGCAAAGCCTATGGCATCAATCGGCGTAAGGTGTACCAATTGGCTCTGAAGTTGCAGAAGGCGGGGTAAGCCGTCGGATAGTGTACAAAGGTTTGGTATGAGTGACAGGCGCAGGGAAGACACCGGGCGCAGCAATTTTTTGGCCGGGCAGGCCGCCGAGGACGCGGTCTTACGCCATTATGAGGCGCGGGGACTATCCCTGGCGAGGGCGCGGTGGCGCGGCAAGGCTGGCGAAGTGGACCTGATCCTGCGGCATGGCGATGAACTGGTGTTTGTTGAGGTCAAACACAGCCGCAGTTTTGACAGCGCGGCGGCGCGGTTGGTTCCAAAACAAGTCGCGCGGCTGATGCGCGCGGCAGAAGAGTTTGCCGGTGGGGAGCCCAAAGGCCTGCTGACCGAGATGCGGTTTGACGTGGCCCTGGTGAACGGCCAAGGTGAGGTTCACATCCTTGAGAATGCGCTTTGGTAAGATCATGCGCCCCATTGCAAGCGGGGGTGGCATGGGCCATGTAAGTGTGGACTTATTATTCAGGGTGCGCACATGAAAATCGCCTTTCAAATGGATCCGATCACTTCGGTCGACATCAATGCTGACAGCTCTTTCCGCATCGCCGAAGAGGCGCAGGCCCGTGGACATGAGCTGTTTTACTACTCGCCGGATCATCTGGCCTATGAAGAAGGCGAGATCACCGCGCGCGGCCATTCCATGGTGGTGCGGCGTGAGCAGGGCAACCATGTGGATCTGGGGCCGTTTGAGCGCGTGAACCTGAAGGATTTTGACGTGGTCTGGCTGCGCCAGGATCCACCGTTTGACATGCATTACATTACGAGCACGCACCTGCTGGATCGGCTGGCGCCGGACACGCTAGTGGTGAATGATCCGTTTTGGGTGCGGAACTATCCGGAGAAGCTGCTGGTGCTGGATTTCCCGGACCTCACGCCGCCAACGACAATTGCGCGCGACTTGGAAACCATCAAAGAATTCAAAGCCAAGCATGGCGATGTGATACTGAAGCCTTTGTATGGCAATGGTGGGGCCGGTGTGTTCCGTCTGGATGCCAATGACCGCAATCTGACCTCGCTGCATGAGCTGTTTACTGGCTTCAGCCGTGAGCCATTGATTGTACAGAAATTCCTGCCGGATGTGAGCAATGGCGACAAACGGGTGATCTTGGTGAATGGGGAGCCTGTGGGCGCGATCAACCGGGTGCCAGCCGAAGGCGAAACCCGCTCCAACATGCATGTCGGCGGGCGTCCGGAGAAGATTGGCCTGACCGAGCGGGATCTGGAGATCTGTGCGGCGATTGGGCCTCTGCTGCGCGAAAAGGGGCAGATTTTTGTGGGGATCGATGTGATCGGCGACTACCTGACGGAGATCAACGTGACCTCGCCCACCGGCATTCAAGAGCTGGAGCGGTTTGACGGGGTGAACATCGCTGAAAAAATCTGGGAAGCGATTGAAGGCAAGCTGGCCTAAATCTCTTGGCTGGTGGTGAGGCGGAAGCTGATGGCTTCTGCCAGATGGGGGCGGCGGATTTGGTCCGCGCCCTCCAGATCCGCGATGGTGCGGGCCACGCGCAGAACCCGGTGGTAACCGCGCGCGGTGAGACCAAAGCGCTCGGCCACTTGTGAGAGCAGGGCGCGGCCTTCGGCATCTGGCGTGGCGATCTCTTCCAAGGCTTGGCCGTGGGCGTCGGCGTTCACGCGGATGCCGTCATGGGGTTCGAACCGGGAGGTTTGGCGCGCGCGGGCGCTGGCGACGCGCTGGGCCACTTGCTCTGATGTGTCGCCATCGTTGGGCAGGTCGAGGTCGCGGAAGGCGACCGGGGGCACTTCGATGCGCAAGTCCAGACGATCCATGAGAGGACCAGACAGGCGGCCAAGATATTCCTGACCACAGTCCGGCACGCGGGCGCAGGCCTGGGCGGGGTCATACATGTGGCCGCATCGGCAGGGATTGGCGGCGGCGATCAGCATGAATTTGCAGGGGTAGGTCACGTGGGCGTTGGCGCGGGCGATCATGACCTGACCGGTTTCAATGGGTTGACGAAGGGTTTCCAGTACGGGCCGTGAAAACTCGGGCATTTCATCCATGAACAAAACGCCGTTGTGGGCAAGGGAGATTTCACCGGGTTGGGCGCGACGGCCGCCGCCTACGATGGCCGCCATGGAGGCAGAATGATGTGGTTCCCGAAACGGGCGGGTGCGGGAAATGCCGCCTTGCTCCAATATACCCGCCACCGAATGGATCATCGAAGTTTCCAGCGCTTCGGCAGGGCTCATTGGGGGCAGGATCGTGGGCAAACGTGCGGCCAGCATGGATTTGCCGGAGCCGGGAGAGCCCACCATAAATAGATGATGTCTTCCGGCGGCGGCAATCTCCAAGTCGCGTTTGGCGCGTTCCTGGCCTTTCACGTCACGCAGGTCGAGGGAGCTGCTTTCACCCTGCACTTCGCCCGGTTGGGAAGGTGCGAGCGGCGATTGGCCTGTGTAGTGGCGCACAACGTCCGCCAAAGAAGCCGCGCCAATCACTTGGGTGGCGGCAACCCAGGCGGCTTCTGGGCTGCTGACCTCGGGGCAGAGCAGCATGCGGTCTTCCTCAGCGGCGCTCATGGCGGCGGGCAGCGCGCCGGTGACACCGACAAGCGAGCCGTCGAGCGACAGTTCGCCAAGGCTCACGGTGCTTTCAGAGGCGTCTTCGGGGGTGATGCCAAGCGCGGCAAGTAGGGCGACGGCGATTGGCAGGTCAAAATGGCTGCCTTCTTTGGGCAGGTCGGCTGGGGAGAGGTTGATGGTGATGCGTTTGGAGGGCAGGGCGATGGCCATCGCAGCGAGCGCGGCGCGGATACGGTCGCGGGCCTCAGAGACAGCTTTGTCTGGCAGACCAACGATTGAGAAAGCAGGCAAACCGGGCGCAAGGGCGCATTGCACCTCAACCTGATGCGCCTCAACCCCTTCAAAAGCCACGGTATAAGCCCGTGCAACCATGGCAAAACCCTCGCCACACAACAGATTAACAAACGTTAACTATTTGTAGCGAGGGTTGGTTAGCGAATGGTTAATGCGCCTATTGCAGTGCCATGAAAGCGGGCCAGGCCTCAGGGTCAGCCACGGTTTTGTCGCGGCAGAAGGCGTTGCACATACCAAAGATGCGCCCGTTGAGTTCCATCAGATGGGTGGAGGGCTTGCCGGAGTAGGGGCAATTGGCGTTCTCTGGCGTACCGTTGTCCACGGACTTCGCTGCAAGAGGCTTGGGGCCGGGCCATGCGCGGGTTGGGTAGTCTTTGGCGTACCACGGCAGGGTTGCGCCGCGGGCAAATCCCATGGCGCGCCAGCGGCGGAACGCTGTGTCGGCTAAATGGGTGTCGACATAGGCTTGGGCGACCGCGCCAACAGGTAAGTTGTAGCCGGCAATGCGGGCCGCGACCGGCGCGTAGAACACATCCGCGACGCTATAGGTGCCGCAGAGCCATGGCCCATCTGCGCCGTAGGTGGCACGGGCGTGTTCCCAAATGGTTTCAAGACGTTTGACGTCCTGTAGCAGGTCCTCTGAAGGGCTGCTGTCTTCATATGACAGGCGCAGGTTCATCGGGCAGTCGTTGCGCAGAGTGAAAAAGCCGGAATGCATTTCGGCGGCCAAGTTCCGAGCCGTGGCACGCGCGCCGGGATCACTGGGCCAGAGACCCGCATCCGGGTGGCGGGTGGCGAGCTCTTCCGCAATGGCGAGACTGTCCGAAAGGATTGCGCCTTCGGGGGTTTTTACAGCGGGCACCGTTCGGGCTGGGGCGATTTTGGTGAGTTGCTCTGCCACAGATTTGTCGGAGAAATCCACCAATGTGGTTTTCCGGGCGATGCCGAATTTTTCAAACAGAAGCCAGCCGCGCAGCGACCAGGAGGAATAGGCGTAGTCGCCGATGTATAAATCATAGGTCATGAGATGAGGTTAGCACGACATAACTCATCACGAAATTAAAACATTTTGACGAATTCCATCACGGAATGTGATTGATTGGGTTGGTTGTCCAGCCCGTTTCCTCGATTTTGATGGAAGTGACCGAAAGGTTGTCTATCCGGTGGGCAAAGACCTCTTCAGCTGTAAGCTGCTCGGCGCGCTGGATTTGGGTCAGGATCACGCCGAAGTGCACAACCACAATCAGTTTGGCACCGCGATGCGCGTCAATCAAGCGGTCAATTGCGCCGTCCACGCGGGAGGCGACCTCGTTCCAGCTTTCGCCGTTGGGCGGGCGGACGTCGCCTGGGGTTTCCCAGTAGGCGCGGATGCGGTCTGGGTCAGCGGCTTCGATTTCGGCGAAGGTTTTGAGTTCCCAATCCCCAAAGTGGATTTCGCGCAAGGCTGCATCGTGCGCCAAGCGGTGGCGATCGCGTTGGATGGCGTCGGCGGTGGCGACGCAGCGTTGCAGGTCGGAGCTGATCACAATGCCGTCCGAGGGGAGGTGGTCCGCCAGCCGGGCGACTTGGGCTGTGTCCGACAGATCGGCGGGCAGATCAGACCAGCCCACCATGGTTTTGGCGTGGGTCGGGCCATGGCGCACAAGGTGCAACTCAGTCATGGTAGGTCTCCTTTTAGCACCATCGGCAATCCGGCCACGACAAGCACCGCGAGATCGGCCTGTTGCGCAATGGCTTGGTTCAAGGCGCCTTGCGCGTCTCGGAAGCGGCGGGCGAGGGCATTCTCAGGCACCACATCGAGGCCAACTTCGTTGGAGACCACCACCACATGGGCGGAGCAGGCCTGCAATGCGTCGAGCAGGTTGGCTTGTTCCGTCGCCACGTTATTTTCAGCAAGCATTTGATTGGACAGCCACATCGTGGCGCAGTCCAGAAGAACAATAGCGTTTTCGGGCAGATCGCGCAGAGTTTCGGCGGTATCCAACGGGGCTTCGATTGTGCGCCAATGCGGGCCGCGTTGGTCCAGATGTTTCTGCACTTTTTGGCGCATTTCATCGTCAAAAGCTTGCGCGGTGGCGATGTAGATGCGTTGCCGCGGGGACGCCATAACCAAACCTTCGGCGAAGGCCGATTTGCCCGAGGCCGCGCCTCCCAAAATCAGGCTCAGTTTTGGCAACATGTGTGTATCCTCAGTGGGTTGTTCGGCACCCTGCGCCAATCATTGAGCCGGAGCAAGCGTGAAAGCAGGATGCGACAGGCGGCGGGCTTGCATCTTGTGATGAGGCGGGGTTTTGTGGCGCCATGAAACAGATACTTGCCTCTCTCTCCTTATCCGTGATCGCGGGCGTCAGCCATGCTCAAGCGGTTTCCTATGATCTTTTCCGCGATGCGGATGTGGTGTTCCTCGGAGAGGTTCACGACAATCCGATGCATCACGATAGCCAAGCGCAGGCTGTGTTGGCAATCGCCCCCAAGGCGGTGGTGTTTGAAATGCTGGTACCGGAGCAGGCGGAGAAGGTGACGCCGGAGTTACTGGATGATGCGCAGGATTTGGAGGCGTCGTTGGGCTGGAATGACAGCGGCTGGCCAGATTTTGCCATGTATTATCCAGTGTTTGCCGCGCTGGGTGATGCAAAGATCTATGGTGCGCAGGTGCCGCGTGAGGCGGCTCGAATGGCGTTTGAGGGAGGGGACATGTCGGCGCTTCTGGAAGGTGCAGGAGGCAAGTTTGGGTTGACCCTGCCGTTGCCTCAAGCTGAGCAGGAAGCGCGCGAGGCACTGCAACTTTCAGCGCATTGTGACGCGCTTCCCGAAGAAATGTTGCCGGGTATGGTCATGGCGCAGCGGTTGCGTGATGCGCGGTTGGCGCAGGCGGTGACCGAAGCTTTGGACGCCACAGGTGGGCCGGTGGCGGTGATCACCGGCAATGGACATGCACGCACCGATTGGGGCGCACCGGTGTTGTTGCCAAACGAGATTGCCTCCATGGCCTTTGGCCAGCTTGAGGCCGAGCCGGAGAGCGAACCGCCTTATGATCTGTGGATTGTGACAGAGGCGGCCGAGCGGGACGATCCTTGCGCGGCGTTCAAATAAGCAAGCTTGCCCCTTTGGCTCATGCGGCCTAGGTTTGGGCACCTTAGCGTGAAAGAGGTCTGCTAAATGCTGACAGACAAACGAATTCTCCTGATTATTGCCGGTGGAATCGCGGCCTATAAGTCTTTGGAGTTGATCCGACGGTTGCGGGAGCGAGGGGCGTGGGTGACGCCGGTGCTGACCCGTGCAGCGGAGGAGTTTGTGACGCCTTTATCCGTGTCGTCCTTGGCGGGGGAAAAGGTCTATCGCGATCTGTTTGATCTGACCGATGAAGCGGAAATGGGGCACATCCAGTTGTCGCGCTCTGCGGATTTGATCGTGGTGGCGCCGGGCACGGCGGATTTGATGGCGAAGATGGCCAACGGCATGGCCAATGATATGGCCTCAACGCTATTGTTGGCGACCGATACGCCGGTGTTGGTGGCGCCGGCGATGAATGTGCGCATGTGGGATCATCCGGCAACGCAGCGTAATTTGGCGCAGTTGAAAGCGGATGGGGTCAGCTTTGTTGGCCCGAATGAAGGCGATATGGCCTGTGGTGAGTTTGGACCCGGTCGGATGTCGGAACCGATGGAAATTGTTGATGCGATACAAAGCGCTCTGTCGGAAGGCCCACTGCAGGGGCGACGGGTGCTGGTGACCTCGGGGCCGACTCATGAGCCGATTGATCCGGTGCGCTATATCGCCAATCGGTCATCGGGGGCGCAGGGCACAGCGATTGCCAATGCGCTGGTGAAACTGGGCGCGGAAGTTGTATTTGTGACCGGACCGGCGGATGCCGCGCGGCCGACGGGTGCGCAGGTGGTTGAGGTGCAGACGGCGGCGGAAATGTTGGAAGCCGTGCGAGAGGCGTTGCCGGTGGACGCGGCGATCTTCTGCGCGGCTGTGGCCGATTGGCGGGTGGCAAGTGCTTCTGACAGCAAGATAAAAAAGACCAAAGGCGGATTGCCAACCCTGGAGTTTGCCGAGAACCCAGACATCTTGGCGACTGTGAGCCAGATGGAAGCAGAGCGCCCGGGTCTGGTCGTGGGCTTTGCGGCAGAAACCGATGATGTGATCGATAATGCCACCGCAAAACGTATCCGGAAGGGATGTGACTGGATTGTTGCCAATGACGTGAGCCCGGCAACCGGGATCATGGGCGGCAGTGAAAACGCGGTTACGTTGATTTCGGACGCGGGATCAGAGGCTTGGCCACGCATGGGCAAACGTGAAGTGGCGGAGAAACTGGCCGCGAAGATCGCGGAAACGCTGGAGAAGTGACGCGCTGACGCGCGGCCTCCGGCGGGGATATATGAGGAATAAGAAGACATGACGGCGGTGCCAATTAAGTTGAAGTGGCTGGAGGACGCGGACCGGGAGGTTGCGTTGCCGTCCTATGAAACGGCGGGCGCGGCAGGGGCGGATGTACGGGCAAATTTCCCGCCAGATCAACGGGAGGGCGTGACTTTGGAGCCTGGCGCGCGGGTGCTGGTACCCACCGGACTGTCTCTTGAAATTCCGCAAGGCTATGAAGTGCAGATGCGCCCGCGCTCGGGCCTGGCGCTGAAGCATGGGATCACCTTGCCCAACAGCCCAGGCACCATTGACAGCGACTACCGGGGGCCGCTTGGCGTGATCGTGCTGAATGCCGGGCAGGAAGCGTTCGAGATCAGCCATGGCATGCGCATCGCACAGATGGTTGTTGCACCAGCTTTTCAAGCAGAATTTTCATTAGATCAAGAGCTTAGCAAAACCAGCCGTGGCTCCGGCGGGTTTGGTTCTACCGGAGTAGCCTGATGCCGTTGGTAATGATCATGGCGGCGGGCCTGTGGGGCATTGGTATGGTCATGGGCGCGCCAAAATCGGCGCGGTGGACCATGATCGGGCTGTTATACTTAGCTGTTGTTGGCGTGCAGGTGGTGTTTCCACCGGAGCATCAGTTGGTGATCGCGACCGGTGGCAGTCTGGCGATGTGGTTGATGATTGGCGGGGCGGTTGCGGTGGTCCTGGCTTACTCAAGCATGTTGCAAAAACTGCGCCAAAAAGCGGACGCGAAAGCCGAAGATGCGGCGCAGGAAAACGCGGCGCAGGAGCTGTTTTCCGAGACCGAATTGAACCGCTATGCGCGCCATATCGTGCTGCGTGAACTGGGTGGATTGGGGCAGAAAAAGCTTAAAGATGCCAAGGTGTTGGTGGTTGGGGCTGGTGGGCTTGGATCGCCTGTTTTGCTCTATCTGGCGGCGGCAGGCGTGGGGCGGATTGGCGTGGTGGATGACGATGTGGTCGACAACTCCAATTTGCAGCGGCAGGTGATCCACAAAGATGAAGCCATTGGCACGCCGAAGGTGCTTTCGGCGGCGGAGGCGATGACGGCGCAGAACCCGTTTGTGACAGTCGTGCCATACCCGCGACGTTTGACCGAGGAGGATGCGGCGGAGATCATTAGCGCATATGATCTGGTGCTGGATGGCACAGACAATTTTGACACGCGCTATTTGGTGAATGAGGTCTGTGTCGCACAAGGCAAGCCGTTGATTTCCGGTGCTCTTTCGCAATGGGAAGGGCAGTTGAGTGTGTTTGACACAGCCAGTGGAACGCCTTGTTATCAGTGCATTTTCCCAGAAGCGCCCGGGCCGGGTATGGCGCCAAGTTGCTCGGAAGCGGGGGTGGTTGGTCCACTGCCGGGCGTCGTGGGTACCATGATGGCGGCGGAGGCTGTGAAGGTCATCACCGGCGCCGGAGCGGCGTTGCGCGGTGAGATGATGATCTATGACGCCCTGTGGGGAGAGACCCGAAAGATTGGGTTAAAACCGCGCGCGGATTGCCCGGCGTGTGGTGGCAAAAACGGCTGATTTTCACATCGGTATTGCGTCGGTAACGCGACTGTTTTGCGACTGTGGCGATAAGTGCACACGAATGTCGATCCTGTGCAGCTGCGCACGGATTGGTGAGGTGGATTGCACCTCCTTTGAGCGCTGCCTAGGGTGGAGTAAAGGAGATTCATTTGATGACAAATCCGCTGCTGTCCGCTTGGGACACCCCGTTTAAACTTGCTCCGTTTGATAAGATTTCTGACGAAGATTTTGCGCCTGCCTTTGAAGCGGCTTTGGCCGCGCATAAGGCTGAGATCGACTCGATTGCCGAAAGTGCAGAGGCGCCGAGCTTTGCCAACACTATTGAGGCCATGGAAGTGGCCGGAGAAGGGCTCGACAAAGTGCTGTCCGTGTTCTTCTCGGTGGCCGGGGCGGACAGCAATCCGGCGCGGGAAGAGCTGCAGCGGGACTTCTCTCCCAAGCTGGCGGCGCATTCGGCGGAAATTTCCGCGAACAAGGCGTTGTTTGGTCGGATCAAAGCCATTTGGGACGCGCGGGACACGTTGGATCTGACCGAAGAGCAACAGCGGGTGTTGATGCTGACCCATCGTGGCTTTGTGCGCGGCGGGGCGGCGCTTGAAGGTGATGCGGATGCGCGCATGAAAGAGATCAAAGGCCGGTTGGCTGTGTTGGGCACGGAGTTCACGCAGAACTTGCTGGCGGATGAGCGTGACTGGTTCATGCCGCTGGCGGAGGAAGACTTGGAAGGGTTGCCTGCCTTTGCCGTGGATGCGGCGCGGGCGGCTGGCGAAGAAAAAGGCGCAGACGGGCCGGTTGTGACGCTGTCGCGGTCGATCATTGTGCCGTTTTTGCAGTTTTCGCCGCGGCGTGATTTGCGGGAGAAGGCGTTTGAGGCTTGGGCCGCGCGTGGGGCCAATGGGGGCGAGACCGACAACCGCGCGATTGCGGGGGAAATCCTGGCGCTGCGTGAGGAACGGGCGAAGCTTTTGGGCTATGCCAGCTTTGCCGACTACAAGCTGGAAACCGAGATGGCCAAAACGCCGGACGCAGTGCGCGGGTTGTTGATGGATGTCTGGGTGCCAGCCAAAGCGCGGGCAGAAGCGGATGCTACCTTGCTGACCGAGATGATGCACGCAGACGGGATCAACGGCGATCTGGCACCGTGGGATTGGCGGTACTATGCGGAGAAGCGGCGCAAGGCGGAGCATGATCTGGATGAGGCCGCGCTCAAGCCTTACCTGCAGCTTGATCGGATGATTGAGGCGAGCTTTGCCTGTGCGACCAAGCTGTTTGGATTGCAGTTCAAAGCGTTGGATGTGCCGCTGTATCATGAGGATTGTCGCGCCTGGGAAGTCACGCGGGACGGGGACCATGTGGCGGTGTTCATTGGTGACTATTTTGCGCGGGGCGGGAAACGCTCCGGTGCGTGGTGCTCGGCGATGCGGGGGCAGGCGAAATTCCCGGAAGTGCAGGGGCCTGTTGTCATTAATGTCTGCAATTTTGCAAAGGGGGACCCGGCGCTGCTGTCGTACGATGACGCGCGCACGCTGTTCCACGAGTTTGGCCATGCGCTGCATCAGATGCTGTCCAATGTGACCTATGAGAGCATTTCCGGGACCTCGGTGGCGCGGGACTTTGTGGAGTTGCCGAGCCAGTTGTATGAACACTGGCTGGAGGTGCCTGAGGTGCTGGCGGAGTATGCCACACATGCGGAGACCGGCGAGCCGATGCCGCAGGCGATGTTGGAGAAGGTGCTGGGCGCGGCGAACTTTGATCAGGGCTTTGCCACGGTGGAATATGTCGCCTCCGCGCTGGTTGATCTGGCGTTCCATGAGGGAGCCGCCCCAAGCGATCCGATGGCGAAACAGGCGGAAGTTCTGGCGGAGCTTGGCATGCCTGCGGCGATCACCATGCGCCACGCCACACCTCATTTTGCCCATGTGTTTGCCGGGGACGGCTATAGCTCCGGCTATTACAGCTACATGTGGTCGGAGGTGATGGATGCGGATGCGTTTGAGGCTTTTGAAGAGGCCGGGAGTGCGTTTGATCCGGAGACGGCCAAAGCGCTGGAGCAGCATATCCTGTCGACCGGGGGATCGGTGGAGGCGGATGAGCTGTATAAACGATTCCGGGGGCGTTTGCCGGGCGTAGAAGCGCTTTTGAAAGGGCGCGGCTTGGCGGCCTAAGGCCTATTTTCACAGAGAAATTTAAACACCCGCAGGCGGAAGAAACCTGCGGGTGTTTTTGTGTGTTTAGCCGATCACGTCATGGCCGCGGTTTTGCATGCAGCGGATCAGAACGTTGCGGCGTTCGTCATTCACTTTGGAGGCGTTTTCAGCCGCGCCAATGGCGCCGCCGGTGATTGCGCCAACCACGGCACCTTCCCATTCATCGTCAGCCTCAATGGCGCCTACGCCTGCGCCAATCACTGCACCGACCGCAGCGCTTTCGGCCCCGGCGCCGTTGGTGAAGGAGGCTGCCTGTGCGTGGCAAGCATTGTAATCGCTGTCAAAATTGGCGTTGCGAGTGCCGTCCACTGTCAGCGGGCGATCCACGGGCGCGGTGCAAGCAGCCAGAGACAGGGCGGCAATCAGGCTCAGCATCAATGTGTTGTGTGTCATTTGGGTTGGTCCTTTTCAAAATGAGTCCGTCTTGGGATGAGCGACATTTAGGTGGATGAGATTTTCATTTCAAGCTAAAAGTTTTATGTTTTACGTAAAAGCTTGCACGAAAAACGTAATTGGATTAATGAAAAGCCACAACTAATGGAGCAAAATCATGAAGCTAGTGGCCCGTCTCGCCATGTTGATCACGTTGGTCTATTTCACCTTTGGCTGGGCGGTGTTGTGGATATCCGCCTTCCTTGGCACAGGCGAAATGCTCGCCGATGCCTTTGATTTGCCTCTGGATATGCCTGTGCCGCCGCTCTGGGCGATTCTGGTTGGCATGGGGATGATGTGGCCCGCGTTGATCAGTTTGGGCGTTGGATTCTGGGCGCTGGACCGAATCCTGCTTTTGAAAAATCCGCAGGACTTCGCGCAGATGGGGAAGCACCTGCGGCTGTGCTCCTACGCGTTCTTGGCGTTTTGGCTGCTCAACGCGTTAAATGTGTCGATGCAACCGGTGGTGTTGAGCGCCCATTTGGCACCAGAGTTGCGCCCGGAGTTTGTGTTGATCGACATCGATATTGATGTGGTTTTCCTAGTTCTTGGGGTGGTGTTTTTTGCCATCAGCCGGTCGCTCACTCAGGCGCAAGAAATTGCTGACGAGAACAGCCAGTTCCTGTAGGAGGCCCTATGCCCATACGCATCAACCTCGATCTGGAACTGGTGAAACGCAAGATGACCTCGCGCGAGTTGGCGCAGGCTATTGGATTGACCGAGACCAACCTCAGTTTGCTGAAGTCCGGCAAGGTGAAAGGCATTCGTTTCAATACGCTGGAGGCGATTTGTGCCCACCTGGGATGTCAGCCTGGCGATATTCTGGAGTATGTACCGGAGGAAGAGTAGGGGCATCAAAAAAGGGCGCCGCAGGATTGCGGGCGCCCTTTCAATTTGGTGTTTTTGATGGCTGATCAGATCGTCTGATCGTAGTCGCCCACGCCGGGCTCGGTGCGGATTAGGGCGTCGATTTCGGCAAAGATCTGGCGCATTTCGGCGTCGCTTTCGTTGCTTTCGATCACCACCACCAAGTTTGGTGTGTTGGAAGAGGCGCGCACGAGGCCCCAGCTGCCGTTGTCCAGGATCACGCGGGCGCCATTGACGGTGACAACTTCGCTGATCGCGCGACCGGCGATTTTTTCACCTGCGTCGTACATGGCAGTGAGCTTGGCCACGATGCGCTCGAGGATGTCGTATTTCTCTGTGTCGGCGGCGTAGGGCGACATGGTGGGAGTCGACCAGGTTTTGGGCAGGGCCTTGCGCATGTCCGACATTTTCATGTCCGGGTTGCGGTCGAGCATTTTGCAGATTTCCACAGCGACACGCATGCCGCAGTCGTATCCACGGCCCACGTCGCCTGCGAGGAAGTAGTGGCCGGATTTCTCAAAGCCCGCGAGCGCACCCAACTCGTGTACGCGACGTTTCATATGGCTGTGGCCGGTTTTCCAATAGTCGGTTTTGGCGCCGGTGGCCAAAAAGTCTGGATCTGCCGCGTAGAGGCCGGTGGACTTCACATCGGCGACAAATGTGGCGTTGGGGTAGAGCTTGCCAAGGTCTTTGGCCATGATCACGCCAACCTTATCGGCAAAGATCTCTTCGCCCTCGTCATCCACCACGCCGCAGCGGTCTCCGTCGCCGTCAAAGCCAAGTGCCAGATCGGCGCCGGAGGCTTTCACGCTTTCAGACATGTCGTGCAGCATTTCCATGGCTTCGGGGTTGGGGTTGTAGTTGGGAAAGGTGTAGTCGAGCCGGTTGTGGCTATTGACCACTTCCACGCCCATACGTTTGAAAATTTCCGGCGCAAAGGCGGCGGCGGTGCCGTTGCCGGTGGCGCAGACCACTTTCAGCGGGCGGGACATTTTGAAGTCGCCGACCAGATCGTCGATGTAGGCTTCGCGCACGCCGTCGATGATCTCGTGCTTGCCACCGTCATGCGCGTCAAAATCGCCGTTGAGAACGATGTCGCGCAGTTCGGCCATTTCGTCGGGGCCATGGGTGAGTGGCTTTTCAAAGCCCATCTTCACGCCGGTCCAGCCGTTGGGGTTGTGAGATGCGGTCACCATAGCCACGGCGGGCGCGTTGAGGTGGAACTGGGCAAAGTAAGCCATCGGGGACAGGGCAGGGCCGATGTCCTTCACGTGGATGCCAGCCTTCATCAGGCCAACAATCAGCGCCATTTTGATGGACACGGAATAGTCGCGGTAGTCGTTGCCCACGGCAATGACCGGCTCAATACCACGGCGTTGCATTTGGGTGCCAAGGCCAAAACCAAGCGCAGTCATGCCCGGCAGGTTGATTGCCTCCGGGAATTGCCAGCGGGCGTCATATTCGCGAAAGCCCGTGGGGGCGATCATCGGGTCGCGCAGGAATTCCCAGGTGTTTGGGCGCACTTCGGGCAAAGGTTTTTTCATGGCAATGTCTTTCTTCGTCAAAAATCAGTTGATCAAATGGCAATAGGGTTGGCTTTGGCCAACACATCAAACTGCATCAATGTGTCAATCAGTTGCGGCATTTGGTCAAGCGGGATCATGTTTGGGCCATCAGAGGGCGCATTGTCCGGATCCTGATGCGTTTCGATGAAAACGGCGGCCGTTCCAATAGAGACAGCGGCGCGGGCCATCACGGGGGCAAACTCCCGTTGGCCGCCGGAGCTGCCGCCCTGACCGCCGGGCTGTTGCACGGAGTGTGTGGCGTCCATCACCACCGGGTAGCCGGTTTTGGCCATCTGCGGCAGGGAGCGCATGTCCGCCACCAGCGTGTTGTAGCCAAAAGAGGTGCCGCGTTCGGTCAGCAGGATGTTGGTGTTGCCGGTGCTTTCAATCTTGGTGACGATGTTGCCCATCTCCCAAGGGGCCAGAAATTGGCCTTTCTTCACGTTCACCGCAGCGCCGGTTTTGCCTGCAGCCAAGAGCATATCTGTCTGGCGGCACAGGAAAGCGGGGATTTGCAGGATGTCGACGGCCTCTGCCGCCAAGGCGCATTGCTCTTCGGTGTGCACGTCGGTCAGCACGGGAACGTCAAAGTCTTTGCGGATGCCGTCCAGAACAGCAAGCCCCGCGTCGAGACCCAGACCGCGAATGCCGGTGAGGGAAGTGCGGTTGGCTTTGTCGTAGCTGGCTTTGAAGACATATTGCGCACCTGCTTTGGCGCAGGCTTCTTTCATGGTGCCTGCGATCATTTCGGCGTGGTCTTTGCTCTCCAGCTGGCATGGGCCAGCAATGACCGTCAAAGGAAGGTCATTGCCGATGGTGAGAGCACCAACATTTACATGTTTCATTACGAAGACACCTGTTCTCTGAGGATGGACGCGGTCAGCGAGATCATCAGATAGATGCCCGAAAAGATCAGGAAGGCCAAGATCGTGTTTTCAAAGCTGCGCGGGTAAGACGGGTCCTGTGCGGATACCGGATCCACCGAGGTGGTCAGATAGCGCACCTGACGGTTGGCTTCCAATTCGGTCTGTTTCAGGGTCTGCAGTGCGGTTTGCATTTGCAGGTCAGCCGCAGCCAGGTCAGCCTGCGCGATCTGGATTTGTGAGGTTTTGGCGGCGAGGGATTCTTCACCCGCGGTGGCCTCTGTCATGCGGGCGCGCTGTGTGGCCAATGCGGCCTCCAAGCGGCGCACGTCGCCTTGCACACCTTCTACGCGCGCCTTGTTGGGGCGGGCGTTGTCTTGCAGCGCGGCGAGTTGCAACTGTTTCTCTTGCAGCTGGATTTCCAGATTGGTGATCTGTTGGCGCAGGGAGGCGATCACGCCTTCGGGGTCAAGCACGGTGCTTTCTTGCAGGCGCACAAGTTCCACCTGCGCATTGCGGCGTTCTTCTTTGGCGGTCTCGAGACTCTTGCGGGCGTCGCGCAGTTGGTCCTCGCGCTTCCGCTGAGACAGATCGTCCACCCGTTGCTCAGCATAGGAAATCAGCGCTTTGGAGAACTGTGTCGCGATTTCTGGATCGGCGGCGCTGACCTCCATGCGGATGGAACCCTCGGTTGGGTCGTAGCCGATTTTTACAAACTTCTTGTAGACCTTATAGGCCTTTTCGTTGGACGGGTTTTCGTCCAGCCGCTGGATCGGGTCGATGTTGGGATCGGAGAAGTGCCCCTTGAAGCCCACATCGCTGTCCAACCGGATCATCGCGTCTTTACTGGTGAGGTAGTCCTGCACCGCGATGGCGTCCTGGTTGGAGTTGAGCTGAGCAGGCAGCAGGCCGCCAAGACCGCCGCCGCCGGTGCTGTCGGCTTGCTGCACCAGGAAGGCGGATTTGGTCGAGTACATCGGCGTGGCGACACTGTAGAAATACCAACCTGCAAAGATAGTGGGCAAGAAAACAAAGGCCGAGAGGCGGGCCAGCAGTAGGAGCAGGCGGCGACGACGGCGACGTGCGATGTCTTTCTGGATTTCGCCAATTTCGAGCGCGCGCATTTCCGCCGGAGACAGGGTCTCGGTCGATGGCAGGTTGGCTTTGCCCATGGGCATGGTTTGCGGCAGCTGCACCTTGCCCGCTTTAGCAGGGGTCTTGTTCCCTTTGTCCGAGGGCATGAGATCCAGCATGTTGGTGCGCTGGAACGGATCGATGCCCGCCTCGCGCAGCAGGCGCACGGCGTCATAGTCAGACGTAGGCGCCAGATTGTTTTTCTGCGCCATGCGCCGGGCCATGCGCAATTGACGACCGGTGAGGCCTTCACGTTTGATCGCGTCAATTGCGGCCTCCGCACCTTGCGGCGTGGGCTGCGCTGTGTTGGCAGCCGCGGGCTTCGGCGTTGGTTGTGGCGCGGCTTGGCCTTGTGGCTGGGCACCCGGATTTGGCAGGTTCACGGCGCGCGGACGTGGTTGCGGCTCGCCCTGTGGGGTAGGCGCGGCACCTTCGGCCGCCGGTTGCGCAGGCGGGGTCTCGCTACGGCGGACGCGGAATTTCTTAGCCTTGGGTTTGGTAGTCATAGAGCTGCTTGGCCTCTTCCAAGGTGTCGAACATATAGAGTTTGCCGTTCAGCAGCACCGCCGCCGATCTGGCAAATTTTTCCAGCACTTGCGGCTGGTGTGACACAATCACAATTGTGGTGGTGCGCAGGCGTTCGCGGAGCACCTCACCGGCTTTCTTGTTGAAATCCACATCGGTGGAGGAGGGCATGCCCTCGTCAATCAGGTAGATGTCGAAGTCCAGCGCGAGCATCAGCGCAAAGGTGAAGCGCGAGCGCATGCCGGACGAATAGGTGCCCAGCGGCTGATCAAAATATTCGCCGAGGTTGCACAGCCAGCGACAGAAGGCCTCGACATAATCCGGGTCCAGCCCGTAAAGGCGGGCGATGTAGCGGCTGTTTTCCACGGCGGTGTGTTTGTTCACCACGCCACCCATGAAGCCCAGCGGGAAGGAAATGCGGCAGTCGCGCCGGATCACCCCTTCGTCAGGTTTTTCCAGCCCCGCCATCATATTGATCAGCGTGGTCTTGCCGGTGCCGTTGGGGGCAAGGATACCGAGAGAGTTGCCCAATTCGACACGGAAAGAGACGCGCTCAAGGATGACCTTGCGCTGCGTGCCGGTCCAGAAGGACTTACTCACATTGTCGAACTCGAGCATTACCTGCTCCTGAAACTGCTCTCACGTGCCGTTATAGCACAAAACTATACACCATAGTGGTTAACGCTCTGACGGCGTTTTGACCAATATGTCGGATTTGTCAGGCAGATAGCAACTGTCTGAGGCGGGAATGGGGCAAGAAATGCAAAAAATTGAAACGGAATGCGGAAGTCTCGGAGAAATTTGGGGAAATTCTGTGTTTCCGTTTGCTTTGTTAAGTACTGATGCAAAAAACCACCGATGCTTGGGGGGCACCGGTGGTTTGCATGTGTTTTGGTTAAGAGTTTGGCTTACGCAACCGCTTGCCAGACGGTGCCCGCGATCAGTGCGCCGGTCAGGGCAAAGCCGAGGTAGGCGGCAAAGATGCGCGGTTTCACCAAAGCCCAGACTGCGATGGCGGCAGGGATGCAGCTGACGCCACCGGCGATCACAAAGGACATGGCTGCGCCCTGGGACATGCCTTGCTCCATCAGGCCGCTGATAAAGCCCACGGCGGCAAAGCCATTGAGGTAGGCGGGCATGCCGATCAGCGCCGCGATCAGGATGGTGCCAAAGCCTTCGCCCCCCAGGAACTGGCCGACCCAAGCTGTGGTGTCATAGACGATCATCAGGGCTTCGAACATGTAGGCGATCAACAGCCACTTCACGAGGAACAGCGCATTTTCCACCCAGGTTTCGCGGAAGACAGAGCGGCGATCCGCGTTGCCCCAAAATTTCCAGACTGGTTTTTCGGAGAACGGCGCTTTGGTGCCGCAACAGCCGCCGACTTGCGGTTTTTCCCGCAGCGGGTCGGCAAAGACCGCAGATTTGGAGAAAGTCATGGTCAGGAAGCCACCCATCATGCCGATGCTCACGGCGGCGACGGTTTTAGCCAGCGCAAAGTCCAGCCCAAGTTCACCCCAAGTGATTGTAAACATGGCGGGATCCATCAGAGGTGACGCCAACCAGAAGGCCATCACAGCGCCCAAAGGTGCGCCAACCGCGAGCAGGGCGGCGATGAACGGGATGACTTCACAGGAACAGAACGGCGACAGGCCGCCCATAAAGGCTGCGAGAATGATCATGCGCACCTGATTGCCCTGAAACGCCTTGGCAATCAGGTTGTCCGCGCCGCTGGCTTTTACAAAGGCCACCAGCGTGATGGCTATGATGATGAAGATGCCGGTGTGGCTCATCGCCTCAATGACGATCTCGGACGCGGGTAGGAATTTTTCCGGTGCGACCAGCAGCAGGATCAGCGGGATAATCCCCACCGCGAGCCAGGCTTTGTCGAGTTTTTGCCATCGCGATCGCCAGGGGGCGGGGGCGTTTTGGGTTGTATCAGCCATGGTCGTGCTCCTTGCACTTTTTGGCAACGTCGGCGCAGCATTCTCGCAACAGGAACGTAGAGAGATCGCACACGGCGTCATAGGCGATGGCGGCGCAGATGATCGACCGCCCTTGTTTTTCCTGAGTCACCAGCCCGGCCTGGGCGAGGATCTTCATATGGTGGGTCAAGGTGGAGCCGGTCACGCCGCTGCGTTTGCCAAGCTCCCCGATGGAGAGACCCTCATGGCCGGCGCGCACCAGGCAGCGCAGAACCGAGAGCCGTTGTTCCGATCCAAGCGCCGCAAAGGTGGAGGCAGCCACTTCGAGGGAGATGTCTGTTGGGTCACTGTGTTTCATATTTCTAAAAATATCGAAACAAGTGAGTCGCGCAAGGTTTATTTCGAATATTGTCGAAATAACTTTGTACGGCTATCAGGGGGCATGTCACTACGCCAGGAAATACAGGGCTGCCAGATCTGTGCAGACCGGTTTGCAGTCACCGCGACAGGCCATGCCCCACGGCCTGTGGTGTGGTTTGAGGCAAAGCCCAAACTGTTGATTGTGGGGCAGGCCCCCGGCGCGCGGGTGCATAAAAGCGGGCGGCCGTTTACGGATCCAAGTGGGGACCGGCTGCGGGACTGGATGGGCGTGGACGAGGCTGTTTTTTATGACACATCCCGCGTGGCGATTGTGCCCATGGCGTTCTGTTTTCCCGGCTACAATGCGGCTGGGAGCGACCTGCCACCGCCGCCGGTCTGTGCCAAAACCTGGCGGACACGGGTGATGGATGTGTTGGGTGACGTGCCGCTGACGCTTGTGGTGGGCGGCTACGCCCAAAAGTGGCATTTGGGCACCAAGGCGGGGGTCACTGATACAGTTCAAGCTTGGCGCGACCATGCGCCCAAGGTCTTCCCCTTGCCACATCCGTCCTGGCGCAATACGGCATGGCTGAAGAAGAATCCCTGGTTTGAGGCCGAGCTGTTGCCTGTGCTGCAAACCCGCATCAAGGAGGTGCTGACATGAGTGACCTGACCCCATTGGACAAGGCCCATGCGGCAATGGAAGCAGCGCCGGAAGATGATGCCGCACGCCTGCGGTTTTATGAGCGTTTGGCGGATGCGGAGCTGTTTTTGCTGCTGGAAAAAGAGCCAGAGGATGATCGCATTGCGCCGGAGATTTTTGAAACCTCAGATGCCAGCTTTGTGCTGGTGTTTGATACCGAAGAGCGGCTGGCACAGTTTGTGGGGCGCATCGCCCCATATGCCGGGCTGTCAGGTCGCGTGATTGCCAATATGCTTGCCGGGCAGGGTATCGGATTGGCGGTCAATCCTGAAGTTGCGCCGTCTTCGATCTTGATCCCAAATGAGGCGCTGGGCTGGCTGGCGGACACGCTGGAGCATGCGCCGGATGAGGTTGAGGCCAAGGTGGAGAGCTTCGCGCCACCTGCAGGGTTGCCAGAAGTGCTGATCACCGCGCTGGATGCCAAGCTGAGCACCGCCGGTGGGCTGGCCAAAATGGCCTATTTGGTGGGAACGACCTATGAGAGCGGGAGCCGCTCACACATGCTGGGCTTTTTGGACGTGGTGCCGGGCGCAGAGGGCGCGCTGGCGAAAGCGGTGAACGAAGCGCTGACTTTCTCCGGCATTGAGGCGGGCGCGCTGGATGTGGGGTTCTTTGCTATCAACGATCCGGTGGCAGCTCAGCTGGCGCGGGTTGGTCTGCGGTTTGATCTGCCTGTGCCGCCAAAAGCCGAAGACCACGTGCCCGTCACCCCCGGCAGCGATCCCGACAAGCCGCCGATCCTGCGCTAAGCCCAGCTTTCTCTTTCCTTAAATACCTCCGGGTGAATGGCGCAGCGGGCTGCGCCAGAGGGGCTGGCCCCTCCGGCGGTCGCTCAATATCCGGCGCTGCGGTCGACGACATGCACAAAGGGTTCGCCTGCTTCGCCACGCCGTACGTTTTCAGCGACCACCTCGCTTGAGGTTTTCACGCGGGTCTCGGACGCAATGTGCGGCGTGACAGTGACGTTGGGATGCGCCCAGTAGGGGTGTTCTTTTGGCAGCGGCTCCACGCGGAACACATCCAAGGTGGCGTGGGCAATTTGGCCTGTATTGAGCGCGGCGAGCAGGGCATCGTCATCAATCAGCGGCCCGCGGCCCGGGTTCACGATCATCGCGCCCTTGGGCATCCACGACAGTCTCTCTGCGTTGAGCAGGTTTTCTGTCGCAGCAGTTTTGGGCAAGAGCAGCACAAGGATGTCGGCGCGTGACAAGGCGGTTTTGAGGCCGTCATCGCCATAAAGGCAGGTGACGCCGGAAATATCTTTGGCGCGGCGGCTCCAGCCCGCGACGTCAAAGCCCAGATCACGTAAGGCTTCGGCGCAGGCGCTGCCCAATTCGCCAAGGCCCATGATGGTCACGCGGCGGTCCTGCGCGAGCGGCGGGACATGCGGGGTCCAGTCGCCGGTTTGACCAAGGATGTTACGGTCCATGCCAAGGTGATGGCGCATCACGTGGCCCACTACCCACTCCTTCATGCCTTGGGTCATGCCGGGATCGACCATGCGGCAGAGCGGCATGGTCAGGGTTTTGTTGCCCACGATGCTCTCTACGCCGGCCCAGAGGTTCAGCACCGCTTTGCAGCGGGTGTAGAGCGTGAAGTCCTGCACGGCGCTGTTGGGGGCATAGACGATATAGTCGACCTCTTCGGGGGCAAACTGCGTTTGCACGTTTGCGTCCACACCGGCGGCCTTGAGTGCATCTTTTAGCGGGGTTTCATATTCCACCCAGCGTTCGGGTTTGGCGGCAAAGAGGACGTTGATCATGTGGCAAACACTCCGGACATGTCGGCAAAGCCTTTGATTTCGATAGGGTTCCCGAAGGGATCGTTGAAGAACATGGTGCTTTGTTCACCCGGTTCACCGACAAAGCGGGTGAAGGGCTTGAGCACAAACTCCAGACCCGCCTCGGTGAGGCGTTGTGCGAGGGAATCCCATTCACCTTTGGGCAGGATCACACCCAGGTGCGGCATCGGCACCATATGCTCGCCGACCTTGCCGGTGGCAGCGGTGGCAAAGGGTTCGCCAATGTGCAGTGAGAGTTGATGACCAAAGAAGTTGTAGTCCACCCATGTGTCGGTGCTGCGGCCTTCGGAGCAGCCCAGAAGGTCGCCGTAAAAGGCGCGGGCCTGGTCGAGATCGCAGACGTTGTAGGCGAGGTGAAAGATGGTCATGCGCGGCTCCTTTGCGGGGGCAGAATAGGGTCTGTGTGCATAGGTAGAAGCGCAAAGTGAAGAAGGGTAGCTTGTTTTTGCATCTTCAGACATAAGGAAAACTATGGATTTGAGATTTGTGGAAACATTGCTGGCGGCGGTGGAGGAGGGCTCTTTGGCGGCCGCTGCGCGGCGTCAGGGCATCACCGCTGCGGCGGCGGCACAGCGGATTGCGGCGCTGGAGGCGGGCTTGAAGGTGCCGCTTTTGGTGCGCGATGGGCGGCATATGGCGGCGACGCCGGATTGTGAGGCGCTGCTGCCGGACTTGCGGCAGATGGTGGCGCTCAAGGCTGGGCTGGCAGGGCGGTTGACGCAGGACCAGTTGGGCGGGCGGTTGCGATTGGGCGCGGTGTCAACGGCGTTGAGTGATTTTGGCCCGACGGTGGTGCAACAACTGGAGGCGGAGGCACCTGCGGTGGAACTGGCGTTGATTCCGGCGGCCAGTGAGGCGGTGTTTCGTCAGTTTGAGGACGGTGCGCTGGATGCGGCGCTGATTGTGGCGCCGCCGTTTGCTTTGCCCAAGACGATGCAGTTTGACGTCTTGGCAAAACAACCGATTGGTTTCGTGCGGTCCGTGACGCAAGCGGACCCTAAGGACGTGCCCTATCTGGTGTACAGCCGATCTTCTTGGGGCGGTGCGGCCTGTTGGCGGGCGTTGACCTCGCAGGTTGCCGCGCCGCAGGTGCGGTGTGAAATGGATGCCGTGGAGATCATTGCGCAGATGGTTGAGGACGGATTGGGGCAATCGGTGTTGCCACAATGGGGCGGGCTGGACCGGCACCACGGCGAGCTTGTCTTTGAGGCCATTCCCGGCGCACTGCGTGAGGTTGGCCTGCTGACATGGCGGCGGGAGGCGCGGCGGCCTGTGATCAATCTGCTGCGGCGGTGTCTGGGCGTTGAGGTGGCCTAGTTAGCGGGGGCGGTGCACGTGGGCGGATTGCACAAGGCCAAAGCCAGCCATCAGAACCAACATGGCGGAGCCGCCGTAGCTGACCAAAGGCAACGGCACGCCGACGACCGGCGCCAGGCCCATGACCATAGACATGTTCACCGCAGAGAACAGGAAGAATGCGCCCGCTATGCCGAGGATCAGCAGAGAGGAATAGCGGTCTTTGTTGGAGATGGCGGAGGCGATACAGAACACCACGATCAGGGCATAAAGCGACAGCAGGGAGACCGCGCCGACGTATCCAAACTCTTCGGCCAAGGTGGTGAAGATGAAATCGGTGTGTTTTTCCGGCAGGAAGTTCAGGCGACTTTGGGTGCCTTGCATAAAGCCACGTCCGGTCCAGCCGCCGGAGCCAAGGGCAATTTTGGACTGGGTGATGTGGTAGCCCGCGCCGAGGGGATCAGAGGAGGGGTCCAAGAAGGTGTCGATGCGGCGGTATTGGTAATTTTTCAAGAGCTGCCAGTCCGTGCCGCGCGATTGGAATACGGCCACCACCAACCCCACAACCATGCTGATCACAGCGGCGAAATACCCCCAGTGTACGCCTGCGAGGAACATCACAATGGCACCGCCGGTGAGCAGCAGGATTGAGGTGCCAAGGTCCGGCTGGCGTAGGACCAGCATGGTGGGGATGATGATCAGCAGGACGGGGATAAGCACCCAGAGCGGCTTGCTGGTTTTCTCGGTGGGCAGCCAGTCGTAGTAGGCGGCCAGGCTCATCACGAGGGTGATTTTCATCAGCTCAGACGGTTGCAGGCGCATGAAGCCAAGGTCGATCCAGCGCTGGGCGCCCATGCCGACGCTGCCCATGACCTCCACCAGCACCAGCAAAACCAGCGTGGCCAGATAGGCAAAGCCCGAGATCGATCGCCAGAACCAGATCGGCACCATGGCGACAAAGAACATGACAAACACGCCAAGGGCGTAGCGCTTCATTTGCGGTTCTGCCCATGGCCGGAAAGAACCGCCTGCCACAGAGTACAACATCAGGAAGCCGACACCGGCCACAGCAGTGATCAGCAGCAGCAGGGCCCAGTTGAGGTGCAGCACTTTGCGCAGCCCGGTGGGCACATGTTTGACGTTGTATTCGAGATAACTCATCTGCGCCTCATGCCCGGTTGCGGCGCGTGATTTCGCGGCCTGGCACCAGTTTTTCCAGCTCTTCCTGCTGTTTCTCGATGCTGTTGCGGTCTTTGGTGGGGTAGGCCGACAGGGGTGGCGTGCCGCCGTAAAGCGCCTGAAGCGTGATGTCGCGGCCAATTGGCGTGGCAGCCTTGGAACCGCTGCCGTGTTCCACCACGACGGCCACGGCAATCTTCGGGTTTTCAAACGGGGCGTAGTTCACAAACAGGCCGTGGTCGCGGCGGTTCCATGGCAAGTCTTCGTTGCGGGTTACGCCACGGGCGCGCTCGGCTGCGGTGATATTGCGGACCTGAGAGGTGCCGGTTTTGCCCGCCATGCGGTACTCATCTTCGATGATGCGTTTGCTGTAGGCGGTGCCGCGACGGTGGTTGGAGACCGCATACATGCCGCGTTGCACCTCCGCGAGGTGTGTGGGGCTGATGTCAAGGCGGGGCGCTTCGACAATCGGCTGTTCCACACCGTTGATGGATTTCACCAGGCGGGGGGGCACAGCTTTGCCGGTGGCGAGGCGTGCGGTCATCACGGCGAGTTGCAGCGGTGAGGCAAGCACGAAGCCCTGACCAATCGAGGCATTGGCGGTGTCGCCCACCACCCAGTCTTCGCCGCGCACGGAGTTTTTCCATTCGCGCGAGGGGTTCAGGCCGCGTGCGACGCCGGAGAGCGGCAGATCAAACTTTTCACCAATACCAAATCTCGCGGCGACTTCGGACATCTTGTCGATGCCGACCTGCAAGGCGATGTCGTAGAAATACACGTCGCAGCTTTCGCGCAGGGCCTGCACGAGGTTCATCTGACCATGTCCACCGCGTTTCCAACAGTGAAAGCGGCGGTTGGAGATTTCCATATGGCCGGGACAATAGACGGTGTCGTCAAAGCCAATGATGCCCTCTTCCAGGGCCGCCAGTGCGGTGATCATCTTGAAAGTGGAGCCGGGCGGATAGGTGCCTTGAACGGATTTGGCCGCAAGGGGACGGTGGTCGTTGCCGGTGAGTTCGCCGTAGTCTGCGACCGAGATGCCCTCTACAAAGAGGTTGGGATCAAACGTTGGGGCGGAGGCGACCGCCAGCAGGTCGCCGGTTTCGCAGTCCATCACGACGGCGGCGGCGCTTTCTTCGCCCAAGCGGGCCTGCGCATAAGATTGCAGGCTTTGGTCGATGGTCAGCTGAATGTCGTCGCCTTGCTCGCCTTCGCGGCGGTCAAGCTCGCGCATGATGCGGCCGACGGCGTTGACCTCGACCCGTTTGGTGCCAGCCACGCCGCGCAGATCGTCTTCCATGCGGCCTTCCAGCCCGACTTTGCCAATCTGGAAGCGCGGGATGCGCAGCAGTTGGTCCGGGTTGTCGATCTTGGAGAGGTCGTAGTCGGAGACGGGCCCGACATAGCCCAACACATGGGCCATGTCGCCGCGTAGCGGGTAGTAGCGTGACAGGCCGACTTCAGGCGTGATGCCCGGCAGGGATGGGGTGTTGACGGCGACACGGGAAAGCTCGTCCCAGCTCACGCGGTCCGCAATGGTGACCGGCAGGAAGGGCGGGGAGCGGCGCATCTCGGTGACGGCGCGGTCGAGCTCATTGGGATCCAGTTCCACCAAGGTTGCCAGTTTGTCGATCACGGCGTCAACGTCGCCGGCGTCTTCGGGCACCAGCGTGACGCGGTAGGACGGCTCGTTGCGGGCCAGCACAATGCCGTTGCGGTCAAAAATCTCACCACGGGCGGGCGGGATCAGGCGAATGTTGATGCGGTTTTCTTCGGCCAATAGGCGGTATTGATCCGCCTGTTCCAATTGCAAATGGCGCATTCGGAAGCCAAGGCCGGTCATGAAGGCCAGCATGGTGCCGCCAAGCAGGAGCGCGCGGCGGGAGAGGCGGCCGTGGACTTCGGTGACTTCGGTGGGGGTTTTTGCGCGCATTAGTTGGCCCCAAAAGCGTCATGGACTGTGGCGCGGCGCACGCCAAACAGCAGGTGAGATAGGAAGACCACGCCGGGGTAGATGGCGATATTCATGATGGTTTGCATGAGCATGAGGCCCAAGGACGGCAATGGCAGCAGGAAAATGGTGCCGATCAGGCGGTACCCCACGGTGATGGCCAGCATGATGGCGGCGGCGGTGAGCCATTCGGTGGCAAAGGTGGCGTCGCGTAGGCGGGGTGCGCGGCTGCGTTGGATTTCGCAGGCAAACACCATGATGGCGGCGGCCAGTCCCGGCGGACGCAGCAACAGGAAGTCGGCCAGCAGAAAGACGCCAGCGATCAGCAGCGGCGGGGTGTAGTCAGGTTGGCGAACAGCCCAGGCCAGTGCGAGAACCACCATGAATTCCGGTCCGGCCCAGCGGCGCGGGGTGGTTTCCAAAGGGAGAAGTTGAGCAAAGACCAGGAGCAGGCACAAAAGCGCAAAGACAAACCGCATCAACCACTTATTGGACAGTGCTGCGTCAGCCATCGGTGGTCTCCGAGAAGGCCTCGGGGCTGTCGGGCGCAATCACCGTGCCGGGGCTGTCGAGGCGTTCCTGGCCGTGGTGGCGCAAGACGCGCAGGAACTCGAGACGTTCATAGTCGGCGGCGAGGCGCACGCGCAGGCGGCCGGAGGGGTCCACCGCAACTTGGCCGATCAGCAACCCGCCGGGGAAGACGCCGCCGTCTCCGGAGGTCACAACGCGGTCGCCGGGACGTACGAGGTCCGGGGTTTCGAGGAAATCCACATGCGGGGCAACGGAGTTATCGCCGACGATCAGGGCGGATTGGCCGGACGGCTGGATGCGGGCCGGAATGCGGCTGGAGCTGTCGGTGAGCAGCATCACACGGGAGCTGGATTGGCCAACGCCGGAGATGCGGCCCACAAGGCCAATGCCGTCCATCGCGGCCCAGCCATCAATGATGCCATCGCGGGCGCCGATGTTGAGCAGCACGGATTGGCGGAAAGGTGAGCCGCTGTCGGCCAGCACCACGCCGGTCACATAAGTGAGTTGTGGATCAAGGCGCACGTTGTTGAGGTCCAGCAAACGGGCGTTTTCCTGCCTCAACTGGATCGCGGCCTCTTTCCAGGCCTTCATTTGCTGCAACTCGCGGCGTAGCTCGCGGTTCTGCTCGACAATGCGGGTGTAGCTTTGGAAGTTGCGCATCATGTTGACTGCGCCGGTGACCGGCGCCATCGCCCAGTCAAAGTTGGGCACCACCGCGTCGGTGATTTGCGCGCGGAAGCGTTCCACGCGTGGGCTGTCGATGCGCCAGATCAGGAAGACCCCCAGCAAAAGCAGGATCAGCACACCCAGAAACAGCCGCCGTAGCGGTGCGGAGAAATCCTCGCTCTGGGTGCGATCTTTGGCCAAGGTGCCTCCGGATCAGAAGGGGTGGGCGCTATGCTACACCGCCGGACGGCTGACGCCAAACCGGCGCTGAGAGGCCGGGTTAGCTGTCGTAGTCAATCGCGTGGCGCAGTTGCTTTTCATACTCCAGCGCTTTGCCGGTGCCCATGGCCACACAGTTCAAGCTTTCGTCAGCGATGGACACGGCCAGACCGGTTTGCTCGCGCAGAGCCAGGTCGAGCTCGCCCAGCAGTGCGCCGCCGCCGGTCAGCATCACGCCGCGATCCACGATGTCGGCAGCCAAATCTGGTGGGGTGGCTTCCAGCGCGGTCATCACGGCTTCGCAGATTTGCTGCACGGGTTCGGCCAGCGCTTCGGCGACTTGCGCCTGAGAAATCTCGGTTTCCTTGGGCACACCGTTTAGCAGGTCGCGGCCACGGATCTGCATGGAAGCGCCACGGCCGTCGTCTGGCATGCGGGCGGTTCCGATGGAGGTTTTGATACGCTCGGCTGTGGCTTCACCGACCAGCAAGTTTTGTTGGCGACGCAGGTAGTTGATGATGGCTTCGTCCATGCGGTCGCCACCGACACGCACGGAACGCGCGTAGACGATGTCACCCAGCGACAGAACGGCCACCTCAGTGGTGCCGCCGCCAATGTCCACAACCATGTTGCCGGTTGGATCGGTGATGGGCATGCCGGCACCAATGGCGGCTGCGATTGGTTCGGCCACAAGACCTGCGCGGCGTGCGCCAGCGGACAATACCGATTGGCGGATCGCGCGTTTTTCAACGGGGGTCGCGCCATGTGGGACGCAGACAATGATCTTGGGTTTGGAGAATGTGGAGCGCTTGTGCACCTTGCGGATGAAGTGCTTGATCATCTCTTCGGCGGTGTCAAAATCGGCGATCACACCGTCGCGCATGGGGCGGATGGCTTCGATGCTGCCCGGCGTCCGACCCAGCATCAGCTTGGCATCTTCGCCCACGGCGAGCACTTTTTTCACGCCGTCTTTGACGTGATAGGCCACCACAGATGGTTCGCTGAGAATAACACCTTTACCTTTTACATAGACCAGCGTGTTTGCAGTCCCGAGGTCGATGGCCATGTCGGATGTAAACAGGCCGCCCAAATTTCCCAGCATATGATTTTGTTCCCCAGAAATTCCTAAAGCCCGCGACTCTCCTCAAGTCCGAGCGGCCTTCTTATAGGAACTCAAAGGCCAATGTGAAAGACCCGCAGTAAATCAAAGGCGACATTCCGCCGCGAGGGGTGGCCACATTGCGGCCACCCGGCAGTGATTGCCCACTTAGAAGGCAAATTTTAGCATGCCAACGACGCCTTCGTCGTCGCCGTCGCGGCCATGGTAGCGCATGTCAAAGGAGATGTTGTCGGTGAAGGCATACTCCGCGCCCACATCCCAGTAGTAGTCACTTGCCGCGCCATCATTGACGCCGTAGCGGGCCGAGGTGCGCCAGCGATCGCCAATGTCATAGCCGACCTGTGCGTAGCGGTTGTAGTTTTTGTTGGTCCAATCATAGACGGCGTAGCCTTTGACATACATGGCGTTGTCAAAAGTGTAGGTCAGGCCCACGGCAGCTTCGCTGCTGTCATAACCGGAGTCATCGTAGGACTTTCGAACCAAGCCAAGATCATAGGCAAAGTTGGTGCCGACATTGGAGCGGTACCCTGTGTACAGGTCGTATTGCCATTTGTCGGCTGTGCCGATGTCGACGTTGGAGCCCCACGCCCCAAAATAAAACCCATTGTTTTCCACTTCGACCCAGGGTTGGATCGCGAAACCGTCAGATTTGGACACACCGGAGTCGATGTAGTCTGACGTCATGTCCGCCCCGTAGGACCAGTTCCAGCCTTGGGCGGCGGCACCGGTGGCAAAGGCAAAGGGAGCACAAAGCGCGGCGGCGCAGATAGATGTGCGATAGTTCATGGGTCTTTCCTCTCATGCGTGAGTGGTGGTCTTGTTTTTGTGAGACTTGCCTGTCTCGCGACCCATGTGGCAGGCGCTCACAAGGCTTTGAAGAGGGGCGCAAAAAGCCGCTCAGACTTGGGCAGAAAGTTGCAAAATCTGACGGTTTTGGTGGGCCAAAAACTGCCGTCTGGGCTTTGGCGCGCGGGCAGGCTATTGAAAGCGGATGCTGAGTTACCAACACATCTTCCACGCCGGCAATCTGGCCGATGTTCAGAAACACGCGCTTTTGGCGGTGATGCTGGAGTATATGGGGCAAAAGCCCAAGCCCATGAGCTATCTAGAGACCCATGCGGCGCGCGGGGTCTATCAGCTCGATGATGCGGCGGCAGTGAAAACCGGTGAGGCTGAGGCCGGGATTGGCAAGGTGGCTGGTTGGTTTGCGGAGGATCACCCTTACAAGCGGGCCTTGAAAGCGGTGCAAACGCGACACGGCGGCACCGCCTATCCCGGCTCCCCGGCAATTGCGCAGGCGTTGCTCAGAGGCGAAGACAGCGTGCAACTTTGTGAGTTGCATCCGCAGGAAGCGACGGCGTTGCGGCTGGCTATGAAGGGCAGTGGCGCTAAGGTGCATCAGAAAGACGGTTTTGAGACTGTCATGGGGATTTGCCCGCCAACCCCGCGCCGTGGCGTGCTGCTGATTGACCCAAGTTACGAGATCAAAACTGACTACAAGACCTTGCCGGGGTGGATCGCAAACGTGCATCGCAAGTGGAACGTGGGCGTGATCGCGCTGTGGTATCCGATCCTGCGTGATGGGGCGCATAAAGCGATGGTGCAGGCCTTAGAGGCGAAAAGCTTCCCCAAGGTCCTGCGGCATGAGGTGGAATTCCCCCCTGCAAAAGAGGGGCATCGTATGGTAGGGTCAGGCATGTTCATCATAAACGCGCCTTATGGACTGCAAGCGGAGGCGCAGGACCTGACGACGAGGTTTGCCAGCCTCTGAATTCCGTTGACCCTGTGTCCCACGGCTCAATTTTGTATTTCTTAGAGTTGTGTTTCACATTGTGAAATCCACAAATTGTGGAGTAATTTCAATTGACAGTAGAGTGAGGGTTGCGCACATTTTCGCGTAGCGCCTGACTGTTTTTTGTTGCCAAGATTTTAGCTGAGATTTCGTTGAGGTGTACTTATTTAAGGGAGTTTTGTTATGGGTCTTAACCCAATAAAAGCTGTCGTGCGTCTTTCAGCGGTCACCGTTGTGGTCACGACAGTTGCGACCGCACTAACCGCGCAAGAAAAGCCCAACATTCTTGTGATCTGGGGCGACGATATTGGCCAGTCCAATATCTCGGCCTACACCATGGGCATGATGGGCTATCAGACGCCAAACATCGACCGCGTGGCCGAAGAGGGCATGATATTCACCGACTACTATGGTGAGCAATCCTGTACCGCGGGCCGTTCTTCTTTCATCACCGGCCAATCGGTGTTCCGTACGGGTTTGTCCAAAGTGGGCATGCCGGGGGCGCCTGAGGGCATGCAGGTGGAAGATCCGACCATTGCGGGTCTGCTGAAAACGGAAGGTTATGTCACCGGGCAGTTTGGCAAAAACCACCTGGGTGACCGGGATGAGATGCTGCCAACCAACCACGGTTTTGACGAGTTCTTTGGCAACCTCTACCACCTGAACGCGGAAGAAGAGCCAGAGAATGAGGATTATCCTCAGGATCCTGAGTTCCGTGAGCGGTTTGGCCCTCGCGGTGTGATCAAGTCGTCCGCAGATGGCACAATTGAAGACACCGGGCCGCTGACCAAGAAGCGTATGGAAACCGTGGATGAGGAAACCGTTGCGGCGGCAATTGACTTCATCAAACGTTCCAACGAGCAGGGGCAGCCGTTCTTTGTCTGGTGGAGCGGTACGCGGATGCACTTCCGCACCCACGTCAAAGACGAGATGCGTTTGAAGGCGGACGAGATCGCTGGCAAACATATGGATGAATACCAGGCAGGCATGATCGAGCATGACATGCATGTTGGGCAGCTTCTGGATGTGCTGGACGAGCTTGGCATCGCCGACTACACCATTGTCCACTACTCCACCGACAACGGCCCACATATGAACAGCTGGCCGGATGCGGCGATGACCCCGTTCCGTGGTGAGAAGAACACCAACTGGGAAGGTGGTTGGCGGGTGCCCTCCATGGTGCGTTGGCCCGGCAACATTGAAGCGGGCTCGATCTCCAATGAGATCATGCACCACATGGATTGGCTGCCAACCTATTTGGCGGTTGCCGGCAAACCAGACATCAAGGAAGAGCTGAAAGCCGGTGGTGTTCAGGCAATTGGCCGTGAGTACAAGGTGCATCTGGATGGCTACAACTTCCTGCCGTACCTGACGGGTGAGACCGAAGAGACCCCGCGTCGCGAGATCTTCTACTTCTCTGATGACGGTGATCTGACCGCGCTGCGCTACAACGACTGGAAGGTGATCTTCCTCGAGCACCGCTATCCGCAGACTCTGCGGGCCTGGGCGGAGCCTTGGACAGAGCTGCGTATCCCGCTGTTGTTCAACTTGCGTCGTGATCCGTATGAACGCTCCAATATCACTTCCAACACCTATTGGGATTGGTATCTGGACCGCGTCTACCTGCTGTTGCCAGCGGCTGGTTACGTGAGCGAGTTCCTTGCAACATTTGAGGAATTCCCACCACGTCAGAAGCCGGGCAGCTTCACCATTGGGGATGCCAAGGACAAGATCTTCAGCCAGATCGGCTCCAAGTAAGTTTCTGACAGAGAACCCCCTTCCGGCCGGTTTGGGCCGGGAGGGATATTTTTGATCTGGGGCGCGGCCCTGATGCAATTTGGATGGTCCCATGGCTTTGTTGACTTCGTTTAAAACGACCTGTTTGTCTTTGGCCCTGGCGGGCGTTGCTGGTGTTGGTTTGGCCGATCCACTGCCGTCCTGGCAGGGGGCGTCCAAAGATCGGATCATCGCGTTTGTTGAAGCGGTGTCTGAGGTAGGCGGGGCGGACTATGTGACGCCGGCGGACAGGATTGCGGTGTTTGACAATGACGGCACGCTTTGGGCCGAGCAGCCGATGTATTTCCAACTGTTTTTTACGCTCGACCGTGTGGCCAAGATTGGAGCGGAAGACCCATCGAAGCTGACCAGCGATGTTTTGAAAGCGGCGGCTGCGGGCGACATGGATGGTGTTTTGGCCGGTGGCAAAGAGGGGTTGATCGAGATTTTGGCGCTGTCCCATGCCAACCAGAGCCTGGAGGATTTTTCCGCCGATGTGGCGGCTTGGGTCTCAGAGACAAAGCACCCGACCACGGGGCTGGGCTATGACGAGATGACTTATCAGCCGATGGTCGAGCTGTTGCGCTATCTGCGGGATGAAGAGTTCAAGACCTATATCGTGTCCGGGGGCGGCATTGATTTCATGCGGGTCTTTGCCGAGGACGTTTATGGTATTCCGCCACAGCAGACGATTGGGTCGTCGTTGACGTCTAGCTATGAAGTGGTCGACGGGGTGCCGACGATTATCAAGAAGGACACCTTGTTCTTCAACGATGACAAGGCGGGAAAGCCTGTGGCCATCAATCACCACATTGGCAAACGGCCGATCATGGCAGTGGGCAACTCGGATGGCGACTTTGAGATGCTGGAATATACCACTGCGGGCGATGGCGCGCGGCTGGGGGTTTATATCCACCACACCGATGGTGAGCGTGAATGGGCTTATGACCGAGAAGGGCACATTGGGGTGCTTAACCGTGGATTGGATGAGGCCGAAGATCGCGGCTGGGTGCTGGTGGATATGAAAAACGAGTGGACGCGGATTTTCACCGGCGAGGCAGAGTGATGGCAGCACTGGACGAAATCAATGCGCTGCGGGAGCGCATGGGCGAGAGCATCATTGGCCAGCGCGATGTGATTGACCGCTTGCTGATCGGGCTCTTGGCCAATGGAAACTTGCTGCTGGAGGGCCTCCCGGGCTTGGCGAAGACCCGCGCCGTGAAGGCCTTGGCGAAGAACCTGGAGTGCGACTACTCGCGCATTCAGTTCACGCCGGACCTGCTGCCTGCGGATGTGACCGGCACGGAGATGTATGTTCAAGGCGCGGCGGATGGCGAGCAGTTTCGGTTTCAGCCGGGACCGATTTTTGCCAACGTTGTACTGGCAGATGAGATCAACCGCGCGCCAGCCAAGGTGCAGGCGGCTCTGCTGGAAGCGATGGAAGAGCGGCAGGTGACGGTGGCCGGGACCACGCATCAGATGGAGCCGCTGTTCATGGTGATGGCGACACAGAACCCGGTGGAGCAGGAGGGGACTTATCCGCTGCCGGAGGCGCAGATGGACCGGTTCCTCATGCATGTGAACATCCTTTATCCGCCGCTGGAAGATGAGATTGAAGTGATCCGGCTGATGCGCGGCGAAGAACAGGCGCAATTGCAGGAGCAGGCAGCGGAGAAGGCGGCAAAAGCGCCGCGTGAACCGATTTCGCAAGACGTGGTGTTCCAAGCGCGGCGCGAGATCGCGGGTTTGCATTGTGCCGAAGCGATGGAGGTCTATATGGCCACGATTGTGCAAGCCACCCGCACGCCTACAGATTTTGGCGAGAACCTGGCCAAATGGATTGAGCTGGGCGGCAGCCCGCGGGCGTCTCTGGCGCTGGATCGGTGCTCAAGGGCCCATGCCTGGATGAAGGGGCGTGACTATGTTGACCCGGAGGACATTCAGGCGATTGCGCCGGATGTGCTGCGCCATCGATTGGCACTGAGCTATGAGGCGCAGGGCAGTGGGGTGTCTGCGGATGATGTGGTGGCCGAGCTGTTGACCTTGGTGGCGGTGCCGTAAGCGGAGGACGCCATGCGAAACCGTGCAGCTTTGTCGCGTGCCGGGGTGGCCCCGGACCGGTCGCCGTCTGAGGGGGCGGGTGACTCGCGCATTCGTGTGAGCTTGCAGGGCCTGCGGTCTTTGGAGGCGGCGGCGCGGGCAATTTCCTTTTTGCCAAAACAGCCCGCGCGGTCTGCGCTGCAGGGGCGGCATCGCTCGCGCATTCGCGGGCGCGGTTTGGATTTTGAAGAGCTGCGGGATTACCTGCCGGGGGACGATGTGCGCGCAATAGACTGGAAGGTCACGGCGCGGGCGGGATCGCCCTATGTGCGGGTTTACACGGAGGAGCGGGATCGTCCGACCTTGATTGTGGTCGATCAGCGCATGTCGATGTTTTACGGCACGGTGCATAACACCAAAGCGGTGACGGCGGCGGAATGCGCAGCAATTGTGGCGCATCGGGTGGCCAAGCAGGGCGACCGTGTGGGCGGTGTGGTGTTTGGGGATGCCGACATAGACGAGTTGCGCCCCGGACGGGGGCGGGCGGCGGTGACGCGGTTTTTGACGTCTTTAGAGGTCGCCAATCATCGGCTCACGGCGGATGCGCCAAAGGTGACGCCGATGCCGTTTAACGAGGTGCTGGCCTCGGTGGCGCGGCTCGCAACGCGGGATCATCTGGTGATCCTGATCAGCGATTTTGACGCCTGTGATGACGAGACCGAGCGACGGTTGGGGGCAATTGCGCTGCACAATGATGTGGTGCTGGGGCTGGTGGGCGATCCCAGCGCGGACATGGTGCCAGAGACTGGCGAGGTGACGGCGTCGGATGGGCAGAAGCAAACCTTGTTGGATTTTCAGGCGGAAGACGTCCGAGCGGGCTTGGCAAAGGTGACCGGATCGCGGCGGGGGCAGGTGGCAGAGTGGCAGAAGCGGATGCGTTTGTCGGTGCTGCCGTTAACGACCGCTGAGGACACGCTGGGGCAGGTGGTGCGGTTGCTGGGAGGGCGCGCGCGATGAGCGACCAGGCAACCGCGACCGTGGACAACGACAGCCTTGTGGGGCTGATCAATCAGCTTGCCGAAGTGCCGGACCCGGTGCCGGTGTCGATGGTGCCGCAGACGGCCGGCTGGTTGGTGGTTGCAGGGATTGTCATGGCTGTTGCTGCGTGGCGCGGCTGGCGGATGTGGCAGCTCTATCGGGCCAATGCGTATCGGCGGGCGGCGTTGAAGGCGCTGGCGCAAGCGGGGGACGATCCGGTAGCTGTCTCGGCTATTTTGAAGCGGGCAGCAATGGTGTCCTATGGGCGGCGGCGTGTAGCTGGGTTGAGCGGGCAGGCTTGGGTGTCGTTTTTGAGCCAGACTGGCGCAGGAGAGTTTGGGGAGACGGCCTTGGCGCGCGCGGCCTATCAGAGAGCTCCAGCGGTGGCGGACGCGCAGTTGCTGGCGGCGGCGCAGGCGTGGGTTACATCCCATAAAGTGCCGGAGGCGGCAGATGTTTGAGCTGAGCCATCCTTGGGTGCTGTTGCTGTTGCCTTTGCCGTTGATTTGGCGGCGGATTGTGCCTCCATACCGGCAACGGCAAGACGCGCTGCGGGTGCCGTTTTTTGATCAGATCGCGGAGGCTGCCGGGCTGACCGTTCAAGACGGAGCTGCGATTGTGGCGCACAAGCGGCGGGCGCTAATTGGCGGCGGCCTGATGTGGGCGCTGCTGGTGCTTGCCTTGGCAGGGCCGGTGCGGTTGGGGCCGCCGCAGGAGATCACCAAGGCGACGCGGGATGTGATCCTGGCGATTGATATTTCCGGCAGCATGGACACGCGGGATTTTCCCGGTGAGGACGGCAAGCCGGTGCAGCGTCTGGCGGCGGTGCAAGAGGTGGTGGAGGCGTTTCTGGCGGATCGGTCTGGAGACCGGGTGGCGCTGATTGTGTTTGGCACGCGGGCCTATGTTCAGGCGCCTTTGACCGAAGATTTGGATACGGTGCGGGCGTTGTTGGCGCAAACCGAGGTTGGCATGGCGGGGCCACATACGGCGCTGGGCGACTCGATTGGCTTGGCAATCAACACGTTTGAGGCCAGCGAGATTGAGGAGCGGCTGTTGATCCTGCTGTCTGATGGCAATGACACAGCGAGCCGGATGAGCCCGGTGAATGCGGCCGAGATTGCGCGGGACAAAGGTGTGCGCATGTTTGCGATTGGGGTGGGCGATCCGGAGGCTAGCGGTGAGGACCGGCTGGACATGGAGTTGCTGAGCAACTTGGCGCAACGCACGGGCGGGGAGGCTTATTTTGCCGCTGATGCGGACGCGTTGGACAGCATCTACGATGAAATTGACGCGCTGAACCCGCAGGAGGTCGAGACATTGAGTTGGCGGCCGCAGCAAAACTTGGCGCATTGGCCTTTGATGGCGGCTTTGGTGATTGGGTTGATCTTGTTGATGTCGCTTTGGCTGCGCGATCATGGGAGGGCGCGGGCATGACTGTGGACCTATCGCTGTTCCTGGAGGCGTTCCATTTCCTCCGGCCTTGGCTTTTGGTGTTGGCCTTGCCGGTGATCGTGACCTGGTGGCGATTGCGGCAGCGGCGTGGCGCTACGGGGGGTAACGAAGGTTGGCTGGCACCGCATTTGGCGGAGGCTTTAACAGTGCCGGGGAATTCCGCAGGACGGGTGCAACCGATTGATGTGATTTCGCTGGTGCTCTTGTTGCTGGTGGCTGCTGTGGCTGGGCCATCTTGGACCCGCGCACCGACGCCGTTTGCGGCCCAGACCGCGCCACTGGTGGTGGTGATGCAGGTCACGCCATCGATGGAACAAACCGATGTGGCACCTGAACGGCTGGCACGGGCGCGGCAGAAAACGATGGATTTGCTTGCCTTGCGCAGTGGCGCGCGGACGGCGTTGGTGGCCTTTGCCGGAACTGCGCATGTGGTGGTGCCGATGAGTGAAGACCCTGGGGTGATGCAGCCGTATTTGGAAGGGCTGACCACGGCGGTGATGCCGATTGAAGGACAGGACATTCAGGCTGGGTTTGCTACGGCGCAGGCCTTGTTGACACGGGAAGGCGCACCGGGGGGCGTGGTGTTTATGGTCGATGAGCTGTCGAACAGCGCGGCGGCGGAACTGGCGGAGGCTTGGGCCAAGTCTGGTTTTGATGAGCAGGGGGCTGCGGTTTCTGAAACCGTGGCCTCGATGAGTTTCCTGTTCATGCTGTCTGAGGGCACCGCCTTGCCGCAGGTGCCGGAGGGAGCCTCGGCAACGCGCGTGACGCCAGACAATCGGGATGTCGCGGAGGTGGAGCGGTCGCTGGCTTCGGCCTATCGGCGGGCACAGTTGGAGGACGAGGAGCAGCCGTGGGAAGATCGTGGCGCGTGGTTGGCGTGGCCTGCGTTGGTGCTATTGCTGCTGTGGTTCCGTCGTGGGATGGCGGTGCGTTGGGCCGGACAAGCGGCCTTGGTGCTGTGGATGTTGCAGCCGGGGCAGGCGCAGGCAGATGGCTGGCGCGATTGGTTTTTGACGCCGGATCAGCAGGGATGGCGGGCGTTTGAGCGTAAGGACTACGCCGTTGCTGCGGAGGCGTTCGAAGACCCGTATTTGCGCGGCGTGGCGCTTTATCGCAGTGGGCAATATGAGACGGCAGCGCAGGAGATGGCGCGGCTTGATACTGCGGAGGCGGCGTTTTTGCAGGCCATGGCACATCTGAAGTCGCGCGGCTATCGTGATGGGGTGCGGGCGTTTGAACGGGCGTTGGAGATTGATCCGGAACATACGGGTGCGCAGCATAACTTGCCGATTTCAAAGGCCATAGTGGACTATGTGGAGACCACGCGGGCGCAATCGGACACGGGTGAGGACACCGGGATTGGCGCGGACGATGTGGTGTTTGACAACGAAAGTGGGCGCGGAGAAGACACGCAGATTGAGGTGCCGCAGGAAGACGCGCCGGCGCATTTGTCGACCGAGCAGTGGATGCGCACGGTGGATACACGCACCGAAGACTTCCTGAAACAACGGTTCCGGTTGGAAGCGGCCCGGGGGGAGCAGCCATGAGGTGGTTTGTTGTCTTTGTCCTGTGGTTGGCGAGTGTCGTGTCGGTTTTGGCGCAGGACGTGCAGCCCAAGCTTGAAGTGACCTTTGAGGAAAATGAGACCGTGCCGGGGCAGCCGCTAACGCTGCGGCTGACGGTGTTGGTGCCGACCTTTATGCCGGACCCGCCGGTGTGGCCGGATTTTGAAACGCCGAACCTGATGGTGCGGTTGCCGTCCAAGGCGAGTTCGCCAACCAGCAAGAGCATTGGCGGGGAGACATGGTCCGGGATTTCGCGGCGCTATCAGATCACGCCCGTGGTTCCGGGTACGTTTGAGATTCCGGCGGGAGAGGTGAAGGTGCGGTATCGCGCGCTTGAGGGCAGTGATGTGCTGGAAGCAACCCTGCCGGTCCCCGCGCAGACAGTGACAGGTATTGTGCCGGAAGGCGCGGAAGCGATGGATCCGTTTGTGGCCGCCGAGAAACTGACGTTGACGCAAACTGTTGAGGGGGAGACCACGGGGCTGGATGCCGGTGCAAGTTTTACACGGGTCATTGAGGTCAATATTGAAGGCGTCTCGCCGATGTTCTTGCCAACTGTGACGCCGGAGGAAGGGCTTGCTGGGCTGCGCGCTTATCCAGAAAGCCCTGTGGCCGAGGAGACGGAAAACCGCAGCGTGGTGAGTGGTTCGAGGGTGGAGAAGACGGTCTATGTGGTGGAAGGCGGTGTGGAAGGCGCGCTGCCTGAGGTGCGATTGCAGTGGTTCAATCTGAAGACTGGCAAAGTGGAAGAAACCACGGCGGAGGCGATTGACGTGCAGGCGGATGCGCCGGTTTTGGCGCCCAGTGCGGAGCCGTTGGATGTCGAGAAAATCGTACGGTGGGCCGTGGCTTTGGTGGCTCTGTTGCCTGCCCTATGGGCTTTTGTGCGCTGGGGCGTGCCGGTCCTTAACCGGTCTTGGAACAAAGCGCAGGAGCGGCGGTTGCAGAGTGCGGGCCATGCGTATGGCTTGTTGAAACAGGCGATGCAGAAACGGGATTTGAGTGTTGCCAAACAGGCCTATTTGCGTTGGTCGCAGCGATTGCCAGTTGCCGGACAAGAGACCGAAGCGGCGATTGAAGAGGCATTCTTGCAGATTGGCGCGGCGCGGTTTGGCACTGGCCGCGCAACCGAGGAAGCGCAGGCTTGGGCGCAGCTCAAAACACTCTGCCATAGAAAACAACGTGAAACCCGCTATCGTCGCGACACGAAGACTCCGGATTTGCCACCGCTCAATCCGGTCTCCACGCATCAGAACTGAAAGACAGGTTTATGACATTAAAGACTTTTTTCGGCGTGGTCCTGGCGTGCTTGACGCTGGGGAGTGCCGGGAATGCGCAAACCCCACACGGCGCAGGCGTGCCAGCATATGTGGGGTCAGAGACCTGTCGCGACTGTCACACGGATGCCTACGATGATTGGAAAACGTCGCACCATGGCGAGGCTTGGCGGATGCCTGGACCGGATAGCTTTGTTGGCGCTTTTGAAGGCGAGAGTTTTGAACATGACGGCATGCGTGCCACCTTTACCAAGGACGGTGACGCCTATGTTGTGATTGTGCGTGAGAAAGACGGTGTAGAAGCGACTTATGAGATGCATTCGGTGGGCGGGGTACACCCATTGGAGCATCCGATCCTGTCGACCGGCAAAGGGCGGTTGCAGAGTTTTGATGTGGTCTGGGATGTGGAACAGAAGCGCTGGTACCATCTCTATCCGGATCAGGACTTGCCACCGCAAGATGCCTATCATTGGACCGGTGTCTATAAGAACTGGAACGGGCGTTGCGCAGAATGTCATGCGACCGGATTTGAAAAGAATTATGATTTTCGGACCGGCCGCTACGCCAGCACACAAGTGGAAATAGGGGTGGGGTGTGAAGCCTGTCACGGGCCGGGGGCAGCGCATGTCCAGATTGTGGCCGGTGAGCGGCCGGAGCGCTTTGCTGTCAGTTTGGACAATTGGGGCTTCACGGCGACGATGTCAGAGCCGGCCGAGGCGATGGAGCAGTGCGCAGGTTGTCATGCGCGGCGCGAAGGTTTTGGCAATGGTAACCCGTTGCCGGGGGAGGCATTTGCGGACAACTACAACCTCTCCATGTTGCGGCCAGGGTTGTATCATGCCGACGGGCAGATTTTGGATGAGGTCTACGTCTACGGGTCCTTTTTGCAGTCCAAGATGTCTCAGAAAGGCGTGACCTGCGCCAATTGTCATGATCCGCATACCGCAGAGGTTTTGGCAGAGGATAATGCCGTGTGTACGCAGTGCCACTCGCCAGCGGGCAACCCGGACTTCGAAAGCTTGCGGTTGGCAGATTATGAGGACGTGGCGCATACCAACCACCCTGAAGGCACCGAAGCGGCGCAGTGTGTGAGCTGTCATATGGTGGATAAGGTTTATATGGGCACCGATCCGCGCCGCGATCACAGCTTTCGCGTGCCGCGACCTGACCTAAGCGATGCCTTGGACAGCCCCAACGCCTGCATCACCTGCCATGACGATAAGAGCAATGAATGGGCGGCAGGTAAGGTGCGCGATTGGTTCCCTAATGGCCGCTGGCAGGAGCCACACTACGGCGAAGTGCTGGCCAAAGGGCGTACCAATCCGCAAGCCGCTGCGAGTGACTTGATGGGGCTGGCGCAAGATGAGGAACAGCCGAATTTGGTGCGGGCGACGGCACTATGGTTGTTGGGGCCGGGGGCGACCTCTTTGGATTTGGAAGATCTGGGTGCGTTTTTGCAGAACGACGATCCGCAAATTCGGGTTGGTGCCCTAAATGCGTTGCGTGCACGGGCCGTCGTGGCGACCGCGCCCTATTTGTTGCAAGGCTTGAATGATGACGTGAAAGCAGTGCGCTTGGCGGCGGCGCGGGCCATTATGAGCCAGCGGCCAGATCGCTTGCCGGATGACCTTCGTGCCGCCTTGGGGCAAGCCTATCGGGAATTTGGCTCTGTGGTTCAAAACCAGATGGATTTTGCCGAGGCGCATTTGCAGGTTGCAGGCTATTCCATGGTATCGGGCAACATCCCCTCAGCTGTTGCTGCGTTGTCAGAGGCGGTTAAGCTCAATCCGCAGAACACGCAGGCCTGGAGCAGTTTGATCCGGATGACGGCGCAGGTTGAAGGGCGTCGCGCAGCCCAGAAACGTATGCGTCAGGCGCTGGTTTACAACCCCGATGATTCGGATTTACGGCAATTGGCGGAACAATTCTGAAAAATCAGTGTGGTAAGTTGGCGAAAGCCTGTGTAGGAGTTCGCAGTCATAGCAAGCTTTGACCGGCATCCGGTTGTGCAAGCCCGATGAGACGAGTATCACTCGGGATTAATTTTACGGGAGGGCGCGGATGAGCGACGGCAGTGTTTTGGCAGTGATTGCCATTCTTCCTTTTTTAGGTGCGTTGGTTCCAGGCATTATGATCCGAGCAGGGCGTAACGCCTGTGCGTCATTTACCGCCGTGCCAACCATTTTGGCGCTTATCCTGTTGGGCACGCAGGCACCGGCTGTGATGCGTGGCGAGGTTGTGAGCACTACCATTGAGTGGTTGCCACAGCTTGGCTTGTCCGCAAGCTTCTTTTTCGACGGCTTGGGCTTGCTCTTTGCCGGGATGATCCTTGGGGTTGGCCTGCTGATCATTCTTTATGCCCGGTTCTACCTATCCGGTGATGATCCGATGGGGCAGTTCTATACCTACTTGCTGCTCTTCCAAGGCGCGATGCTTGGCATCGTTTTGTCCGACAACATCCTGCTTTTGTTGATTTTCTGGGAGCTGACCAGCCTATCATCCTTCCTGTTGATTGGCTATTGGAAGCACCTGCCAGAAGGCCGCCAGGGTGCGCGGACGGCGTTGACCGTGACCGGCGCAGGTGGCTTGGCGATGATTGGTGGCATGCTGATCCTTGGCAATATCGTGGGAAGCTACAACCTGACCGACATTCTGGCGCAGGGTGAGCTGATCAAGGCCAGCGAATGGTACATGCCAGCGCTGATCCTGATCCTGATCGGCGCATTCACCAAGTCCGCGCAGTTCCCGTTCCACTTCTGGCTGCCACATGCGATGGCGGCGCCAACCCCTGTGTCTGCCTATCTGCACTCTGCCACTATGGTGAAAGCGGGTGTGTTCCTGATGGCTCGGATGTGGCCTGTTTTGGCGGGCACGGATCCATGGTTCTACATCGTAGCGACCACCGGCCTGATCACTATGGTGCTGGGCGCGGTGATTGCGCTGTTTAAAGATGATCTCAAAGGCTTGTTGGCGTTTTCGACCGTGAGCCATTTGGGACTGCTGACCATGTTGTTGGGCTTTGGCACCAAGGCGGCGGCGATTGCCGCAGTATTTCATATCATCAACCACCTGACCTTTAAGGCAGCGTTGTTTATGACCGCTGGGATTGTCGACCACGAGGCGCACACGCGGGACATCAAACGGCTGGGTGGCTTGGCCAAACTAATGCCAATCACTGCGATCATCGGGACGATCACAGCGCTGTCGATGGCGGGGACCATACCGCTCAACGGATTTATTTCCAAAGAGATGATGCTTGAAGAAGCGGCGCACACGGTGTGGTATAACAACCCGTGGATTGTGCCGGTTCTGGCGACTTTGGGGGCCTGTTTCTCTGTGGCCTATTCTTTCCGGTTTATCTTCCACGTGTTTGGCGGGCCGGTGCGCGATGACTATCCTTCCACGCCACATGATCCGCCCTTTGGGCTCTACGCCGCGCCTGCGCTGTTGACGGTGCTGGTGGTTGGCATTGGCGCAATGCCGTTTTTGGCAGAGCCGCTGGTGACTGTGGCGGCCAATGCTGTGACCGGCTTGGATACGCATCCGCATTTGAAACTGTGGCACGGTGTGACACCGGCGCTGTGGATGTCGGTGATTGCATTTGTTGTGGGCGGTGGTCTTCTGGCGCTGCACGGCAAGCTTGATGCGATTTGGCTGCGTGCGCCGCGGCCTGAAGCGAAGGCGATCTTTGATGCGCTCATGGAAAGCTGCGTGGCGCTGGCCAAAGCCATTGCCCGAGGCACCCATAATGGCGTGATGAGCCGCTATCTGGCGTTGCTGGTGGTGGCAGCAGTCGGGGTGGGCGCACATGCCTATTTCACCGGTGGTATCAGTGCGCCAACGCGTGAGATCCTGCCGGTGCCGCCATTGGTCTGGGTGGGCTGGTTGTCGCTGCTGGTGGCCACGTGGCTGGTGGTAAGTCAGCACCGCAACCGCTTCCGCTCCTTGGTATTTATCTCGATCATTGGCCTCGTGATTTCGGGCGGGTTTGTCTACCTCTCCGCGCCGGATCTCGCGCTGACGCAGATTTCGGTTGAGACCGTGACCATCATGCTGCTGCTTTTGGCACTGTACTTCCTGCCAAAAGACACACCGGCGGAAAGCAGCAACGGCAAGCGCCTGCGCGATGCGGTGGTGGCGATTGCGGGGGGCGGCGCTGTGGCGGCTTTGGCGATGGCCTTCCTAACCCGTGATGTGGACAGCATTTCGGCCTATCACCTCGCCAACTCCTACAAGGGCGGCGGCGGCACCAATGTGGTGAACGTGATCCTCGTGGATTTCCGGGGTTATGATACCTACGGCGAGATTATCGTTCTGGGCATTGCGGGCCTGACGATCTTTGCGCTGATGGATGCGCTGTTGCGTGGGCCTGCGGCGAAGCGGTTGCGGGATCGGGCGTTTTCGCCAGATCGCTCGCGGGATCGGCACCCGCTGATGATGGTGGTGGCGACCCGAGCGATGCTGCCGATGGCGGTGATGGTGGGGATCTATATCTTCCTGCGTGGCCACAACCAACCGGGCGGCGGCTTTGTCGCGGGGCTGGTGATCTCCATTGCCTTGCTGATGCAGTACATGGCCTCGGGCTTTGCCTGGGCGCAGTTGCGGCAGCGCATTGAGTATCACTCGATGATTGGCTGGGGCGTCATCATCGCCGGGTTGACCGGTGTGGGCGCATGGCTGGCGGGCAAACCGTTCCTGACCAGCGCTTATGGCTATCTGCATTTCCCACCGATCGAGGAGTTTGAGTGGGCCACGGCGATGGCGTTTGATTTGGGCGTGTTCCTGGCAGTGTTGGGTGCGGTGATGCTGATGCTTTACAGCCTGTCGCGGATTGCGCGGTTTGCCGGGGAAACCATCAACGTGACCCCTATGGATCACGATCCGTCCGAAGTGCCGGAGGATGGCGCGGGCGAGCAAGAACAGAAGGAGGGCCAATGACATGGAGATGATTGTTGCCAGTGCCATTGGCGTGCTGACGGCAGGGGGGATTTACCTGATCCTGCGCCTGCGGGCCTTTCCTGTGATCCTCGGGATGGCGTTGCTGTCTTATGCGGTGAACGTGTTCCTGTTTGCCACCGGCCGTCTGGCAGTGAACGCGCCGCCGATCCTGAACAAATATGCCGACGTCAGCTATTCTGATCCGCTGCCTCAGGCCTTGGTGCTGACCGCGATTGTGATCAGCTTTGGCATGACCGCGGTCTTGGTGATGATCGCGCTGGGCGCCTACCTTGAGGCGGACAGCGATGAGATCGACTTGATTGACGAAGATGATGCGCAGGACACAGAGGGGCAGGGCGTATGAACCACTGGATTATTGCTCCTGTTGTGCTGCCAGCGCTGCTGGCGCCGGTGATCGCCTATGTGATGCGCCACGACATCAAGCTGGCCCGCTATGCGTCGGTGGCGGGCACGGTGATGCTGGCTGCGATTTCGCTGGGTCTTCTGGCGATTGTCGCGGATGGAGAGACCCACGTTTACTATCTTGGCGACTGGCCTGCGCCCTTTGGCATTGTGTTGGTGCTCGATCGCCTGTCGGCGATGATGGTTCTGTTGACCTCGATTTTGGCGCTGATTGTGCTGTGGCATGCGATTGCCACCGAGTGGGACAACCGCGGACGGCACTTCCACGCGCTGTTCCAGTTCCAGCTGATGGGCGTCTGTGGTGCCTTCCTGACTGGGGACGCGTTTAACTTGTTTGTGTTCTTTGAAGTGCTGTTGATCGCCTCTTATGGTCTGATGATCCATGGCGGCGGCAAGGTGCGCTTGAAGGCGGGCTTGCAGTATGTCGTGATGAACCTCGCAGGCTCCACGCTGTTCCTATTTGCACTTGGGGCGCTGTATGCCTCAACCGGTACGCTGAACATCGCGGATCTGGCAGTAAAAGTGCGTGAGCTTCCTGTCGAAGAAGCGGCCATTCTGAGGGTCTCGGCGGTGTTGTTGCTGATGGTGTTTGCCATCAAGGCGGCCTTGTTCCCGGTGCAGTTCTGGCTGCCCGCAACCTATGCCAATGCGCCCGCACCTGTGGCGGCGCTCTTTGCGATCATGACCAAGGTGGGTGCCTACGCGATCATCCGTTTCTACACGCTGGTGTTTGGGCCGGATGTGGTCGCGGTCGACGGGCTGATCGGAAGCTGGGTCATGCCAGCGGCGGTGATCACCTTAGCTGTGGGCGCGATTGGCGTGTTGGGTGCGCGGCGTTTGATGCCGATGCTGTCCTTTGCGGTGGTTGGCTCTATGGGCACATTGTTGCTGGCCGTGGCGGCGTTTACGCCTGAGGCGATTTCGGCGGGACTGTATTACCTGCTGCACTCGACCTTTGCCGCGGCAGCGCTGTTCCTGCTGGCGGATCTGGTGGTGACGCGGCGCGGCAGCGATGCTTTGAGCGCGCAGCCGCCAATCTATCAGAACGGCTTGTTTGCAGCGTTTTTCTTTGTGGGCGCCATTGGCGTGACGGGGATGCCGCCGCTGAGCGGGTTCCTGGGCAAGCTGCTGGTGCTAGACGGGGTGCGCGACATGCCGTGGATGGCGACGGCTTGGGCGGCGATCCTGATCGGCTCGTTGGTGACCATTGTGGGCTTTGCGCGGGCTGGCAGCGTGGTGTTCTGGAAAGCCACAGCCTTGGCCGATCCTGAGGCGGAGGAGCCAGAGGACGCGGCGCCCATTGGTGTAAATGCACTGACCGGCGTGAGTTTGTCTTTGGCAGCCTTGGTGCTGTTGGCAGTCTTTGCCGGGCCAGTGATGGGCTATCTGGAGCAAACTTCGGCGCAGCTGTTTGATGTGTCAGGCTATGTTGACGTGGTGCTTGGGCAGAACGGGGAGGATCTGAAATGAGACGGAAACTTCTACCACACCCGATTTTGAGCCTGACCTTGTTGGTGATTTGGTTGATGCTGGTCAACAAGGTGACGGTCGGTAACGTGCTCTTGGGGGCGATTTTTGGGGTGATCGTACCTATTCTGACTGCGCCCTATTGGCCGGGACGCCCACATATCCAAAACTACTTCAAAGTGGTGGAATATGTGCTGGTGGTGCTGTGGGACATTGTGGTCGCGAACTTCCACGTGGCCGCGATCATATTGTTTAAGCGTAACAAGGACATTCACGCCAAATGGGTCACGGTGCCGCTGGATGTCACCTCGCCAGAGGCGATCACCATTCTGGCAGGCACCATCACCATGACGCCGGGCACGGTGTCGGCGATGCTGTCGGCTGACGGCAGCAGCGTGCTGGTGCATTGTCTGGATTGTGAAGACCCGGATGCGGTGCGCGATGAGATCAAAAACCGCTACGAGCGCCGGTTGAAGGAGATTTTCTCATGATCACGATGGCTCTCTATTTTGGCTTTGCCTGCTTTGGACTTGGCATGTTGATGTGCGTGTATCGCATCGCAAAAGGCCCCACCGCGGCGGATCGCATTTTGGCGCTGGACACCATAGTGATCAACGCGATTGCGCTTTTGATATTGTACGGCGTGCACAAAGGGACGGCGATCTACTACGAAGCCTCCATGTTGGTGGCGATGGTTGGGTTTGTGTCCACAGTCGCCTACTGCCGCTTCGTACTGCGCGGCGACATAATCGAATAAGGGAGAGACAGATGTTTGCAGAAATCCTTGTGTCCTTCTTCATCGTGCTGGCCGGTGTGTTTGGGCTGGTCGGCAGTTTTGGCATGCTCAAACTCAAAGACACCATGCAACGGCTACACGCCCCCACCAAGGCGACCACGCTTGGAGTGGGCGGCGTATTGATCGCCTCGATGCTGTACTTCCTGCTGGTGAAGGGCACGCTGTCATTTCATGAGCTGTTGATCACCATTTTCTTGTTCCTGACAGCCCCGGTGAGCGCGCATTTTGTCGCCAAAACTTACATTCAGGCCAAGATGAAACCGGAAGAACTGCCAGGCTCCGATGGGGAGTTTGGCTGGGCGATCTATGATGATCCGCCAGCCTATTACGACAACGACTGATCGTTTCGCCCCTTTGAAGATCCTAGGAAACGCGCCCGTAGTCGGCGCGTTTTTGCTTTTTTGCCAAATACTTGGCATTTGTGGCTAACGCATGCTTGCCGCTTGGGGCGGGCCATGGTTCTATGGCAAAAAATTGTCATGCGATCACGGCCGCATCATTTGGCCCTGATCTCCAAGCTATTGGGATAAGACACCATGAAGTTTCCGATTTTCACCCCGCTGTCAGCGGCCATGCTTTCAGTGAGCCTTTTGGGGTCCGGCGCTATCGCACAGGACGCCCCAGCGCCCAAAGTCGCAATAGCTGCCGCCTATACTGACGAGTTGGTGGATGAGGTGATTTTCATTGGTAAAGGCGAGGCGGTCGATAAGGTGGACCTCGTGGCCCGCGTGAGTGGCTTTGTGGAGAAGATCCACGGGCAGGACGGCGATGAGGTCGCTGAGGGCGATCTGTTGTTTGAGATCGAGCCGGAGGTCTATCAGGCGGCGGTGGATGCACGGCAGGCGGACCTGGCACAGGCGGAAGCCAATCTGCGCCTGACCGAGGTGGAGTTGGTGCGGAAGACCGAGCTGTTTGAGCGGGATGTGGGCACCGAGGCGGACCGTGACGTGGCCGTGGCCAACAACGAGGTGGCCAAGGCGCAGGTGTCGATTGCCAAAGCTGCCATTGCACAGGCGCAGCTGGATCTGGACTACACCAAAATCCACGCGCCGTTTGACGGGCGTGTTGGCCGATCCAATGTCAGTGTGGGCGAACTAGTCGGGCCAACTACGACTTCCCTGATCAACATCGTGCGCACCGCGCCGATCTTTGTGGAGTTTTCGCTGACTGAGAAGCAGTTGGTTGAGGTGATGGAACACCACGAAGCGGAACTTCAGGAATTGTCAGATAGGGAGAAGGCGCCAAAGGTCTACGCAATCCTGCCCAATGGCGACGAGCTGGATGAAATTGGACAGGTGGTCTTTGTCGACAACCGGATCAACCCGTCAACCGGCACCATCACCTTGCGCGCGGAATTTGCCAATGAACGTGGGTTGTTGCTGGACGGAGCATTCCTGAACATCCGCATCGCAAGCGCGGCGCCAAGCCAGGTGCTGATGATCCCGCAGGCCGCTGTGCAACGTGACCAGAGGGGCGATTTTGTGCTGGTGGTTGGCCAACAGCAGACCGTGGAGCAACGTTATGTCACCCTGGGCCGTCAGGTCGAAACCGCGGTGGTGGTTGAGGACGGCATGCGTGAAGGCGAGTCCGTGATTGTCGAAGGCCTCCAGCGTGTGCGCCCCGGTGTGACCGTTGATGCGGTGCTGGCCGGTCAGCCGACAGAGGAGCAGTAATCCGTGTTTTCAGCGATCTTCATCCGGCGCCCAAAAACGGCGTTTGTGATTTCCCTGGTGCTCTCCATCATGGGGTTCATCGGGTATAACGCGCTCCCTGTGGAGCAGTTCCCGGACATCACGCCCCCTGTGGTGACCGTGTCAGCCAACTACACCGGTGCGAATTCTGAAACCGTGGAGAACACCGTGGCCGCGCCGATTGAGGCGCAGGTGAACGGCGTGGACGACATGATCTATATGTCGTCTGACAGCACCGACACCGGCTCTTACAACCTGTCTGTGACCTTTGAAGTGGGCACTGATCCGGACATTGCCTCGGTGAACGTGCAAAACCGCGTGGCGCAGGCGACGTCTTCGCTGCCAACCGAGGTGACCAATAGCGGGGTGGTGACACAGAAGTCCTCCACCAACATGCTGATGATTGTCACGCTGGTGTCGCCTAACAGCACCTATGACGAGGTGTTCCTGTCCAACTACGCTTCGATCAACCTGCGCGATGCTTTGGCGCGTGTGAAAGGCGTCGGTAAAGCGGACGTGATGACCAACTTTGAATACTCCATGCGGATGTGGATGGAGCCCGACCGTATGGCAGGGTTGGCCTTGACGCCAGCTGATCTGGTAGCAGCCATTCGCGAGCAGAACCTTGAGGTCTCTGCCGGTCAGATTGGCACGCCGCCGATACCGACGGGGCAACAGTTTCAGTATACCATCAAATCCAAAGGCCGTTTGACCACGGTGAAGGAGTTTGAAGAGATCGTGCTGCGGACCGGTGAGGCGGGCAGCATTGTGCGCATGAAGGACGTGGCGCGGGTCGAGTTGGGCGCGAACTACTACAACGCGTCCGGCCGTGCCGATGGCTACCCAGCGACGGTTTTGGCGATCTATCAGGCACCGGGTGAAAACGCTTTGGCGGTGGCAGAGGCAGTGAAGGCCGAAGTCAAACGCCTGTCGAGCGCCTTCCCGGATGATGTGGAATACGCCATTCCTTACGACAGTACGCTGTTTGTGGAGCAGTCGCTGAACGATGTGGTCTCGACCTTGATCCTGACGTTCATCCTCGTGATCTCGGTGGTATTCATCTTCCTCGGTAATGTGCGGGCGACGGTCATTCCGGCGGTTGCAATCCCGGTGTCCTTGATTGGTGCCTTTGCCTTCCTGTTGCTGTTTGGCATGTCGCTGAACACGATCTCTTTGTTTGCTTTGGTGCTTGCGATTGGGATCGTGGTGGATGACGCGATTGTTGTCGTGGAGAACGTCGAGCGCATCATTGCGGAAGAGGGATTGTCCGCGGCGGACGCCACCCGCAAGGCGATGGGGCAGATCACCGGACCGGTGATTGCGACCACGCTGGTGTTGCTGGCGGTGTTTGTGCCGGTGACCTTTATGCCGGGCATCACCGGGCGGCTCTATACGCAGTTTGCCGTGACCATCTCCACAGCAGTGGTGATCTCCTCGATCAACGCGCTGACGCTGTCTCCGGCACTATGCTCGCTGATCCTGAAGCCGCGTGATCCCGGTGGTCCAAAGGGCTTGATGGCAACGTTTGAGAAAGGCGTGGATGGTGCACGTGGCGTGTATGTGGGCGTTGTGCGGCGGTTTGTCCGTATCCCAATCCTGGCGCTGGTGCTCATTGGCGCGATGATGGCGGGCTCTGGCACGTTGATCAAATCGATCCCTGCAGGCTTCATTCCGCTGGAAGACAACGGCACGCTGTTTGTGGATGTGCAACTGCCGGATGCGGCCTCGCTCGAGCGGACGGAAAAAGTCACCACACGCTTGAACGAGCAGTTGATGGAAATCCCGGGTGTGGCCGGCTCTGTGCTTGTGAACGGCTTTAGCTTGCTAAACGGGTCTGGCTCCAACGGTGCGATGATCATTCTGAACCTGGATCCATGGGATGATCGCCAGACGGATGAGCTGAGCGCGGACGGGATTTTGGCCAAGGTCTATGGCCTTGCCAATCATGAGATTTCCGCAAGCGTGATCGCCTTTAACCCACCGCCGATTTCCGGCCTTGGCATGAGTGCGGGTGTGGAAATGAAGGTGCAGCAGACCGGTGGCGGCACTGCGCAGGACTTGGCGGCCGCTGTTGGTTCTCTGGTCTATGCGGCGAACCAGCGGGACGAGATGGCACAGAGCTATTCGACGTTCCGCGCCAACGTACCAAAGGTCTATGTCGATCTGGATCGGGAAAAGGCGAAGTCGCTTAACGTGTCGATTGCCGATGTCTTCACAACGTTGCAGGGCTATATGGGTTCGATTTATGTGAACGATTTCAACCTGTTTGGCCGGGTCTATCGTGTGATGATTCAGGCGGATGGCGAATTCCGTTCGCAGGTTGAGGACATCAACGCCCTATATGTGCGCTCCCAAAGCGGCGAGATGGTGCCCATGGGCACGCTGGTGACGGTGCGCAATGAGCTGGGACCGGTGGCGTTGAACCGCTACAATATGTTCCGCTCTGCGACGGTGACCGGCGTGCCAAAAGAAGGCCTGTCGACCGGCGATGCGATCCGCGTTCTGGAAGAGGAGGCCGCAACCGCGCTGCCTCCGGGATATGCCTTTGAGTGGACCGGCACCGCGCAGCAACAGCAGGCCGCAGGTGGTCTTGTGGTGCTGATCCTGATCATGGCGGTGGTCTTTGGCTATCTGTTCCTTGTGGCGCAATATGAGAGTTGGACCATGCCAGTGGGCATTCTGCTTTCGGTCACCGTGGCACTGTTTGGGGCGCTGGCGGCGGTGCTTGTGTCTGGTGGAGACGTGAACCTCTACACCCAGATCGGGATGATCATGCTGATTGGTCTGGCCTCCAAAAACGCCATCCTCATCGTGGAATTTGCGATGGAACGGCGAGCCGCAGGGCTGAGCATCAAGGAGGCCGCAATCGAGGCCGCTAGCCAACGTTTCCGCGCGGTGATGATGACGGCGCTGTCCTTCCTGTTGGGCGTGGTGCCGCTGTTGGTGGCCAATGGCGCCGGCGCGGCGAGCCAGAAGGCCATCGGTGTGGCCGTGTTTGGCGGTATGTTGGCGGCGACCGTGATTGGCGTGGTGATTGTTCCGATCCTCTATGTGCTGCTGCAGGGCATGCGGGAATGGGTCAAAGGCACCAACAAGAAGGCGGAGCCATCTGAAGCGGCGTAAGGTGCTGAGAATTCAATAGAAGGGCGGGAGGCAACTCCGGCCCATTTTGTTTGGCTCAAAGCTCGGTAGCCTTTGGGCATGATACGGTTGCTTCTGTTTTTTGTGCTCGCGATGTCCGCTTTGTCAGCCTTGGCAGAGGAGCGGCCGCAGGGGCTTATGTGGAACCGCTCAGGATTGCCTGCGACTTTGCCGTTGTTGATCAAGACCAACGCCGGTGCGGATTATTTCCTGAATTTACGGGATGTTGAGCGCGACAAAGTCGTACTGGCCGCTTACGTGCGGGGTGGGGAGTTCTTTCAGGTTTTGGTGCCGCCTGGACGGTTTGAACTGGTGTTTGCTTCTGGTGACGCGTGGCAGGGCGAGGCTCGGCTATTTGGCGTGAATACGCATTTGTTCAAGCTGGATCAGCCCTTGCGCTTTCGCGCGACGATGAGCCAGCGGCGGGGGCATATGGTTGATCTGACACAGGCCCGCGGCACCACTATCAGCGATTTGGCAAAGTGCCAGCGATTGGCGCTGGATCCGGAGAGTTTGCGGAACAGAAAAGGGCAATTTGATCCTTTGCTGCGCGATCCCAGCGGGGCACCTGAGGCTTGGCCAGACATGCCCGCCCCGCGTTATGATGTGGAGACACATGTGTGTAGCTAAAGACACTCATTCGCCAATTCTCTTGCCCGCGCTGTGGACCCGGTGAGGCCGCGTACCTACGTGTTAAGTCATGTCAAACGCACGTATTTCTGTTCAAAACAATCCAAGTCTTGAAGATATTTTGGCCGATGGGGAAAAGGTCCTTTGGTCCGGCGCGCCGGATTTTGGCAAGAAGCTATTTGAGTTGGCAAAAACGGAGCGTCTCTTAGCGATTACCTGCGCCATTGGCGCGGTTGCCATGCTCATTTCCCTGCCGTTCGTCGGTGCAAAAATGGATGGGTGGACAACCGCCGCTTGGGTGTATGGCGCCGTGATTGTCGTCTTCTTAATTGCCTTGTTGGGCATGGCTTTCGATCGTCAATTTGTGTTGTCAAACCAAGCGTATTTTGTCACGGATCGGCGTTCTATTGTTTTGCGTTTGGGTAGAAATTGGCGATTTGCCAGACGGGTTTATGTGGTGTCTTGTCCGCACTCCAAGGAGTTCCCTTATGTGGTGCGTCAAAACCGGCCTTATGGTTGTCTGCGGGGTGGGACCCTTTTGGACAAGGATTCGGTGCAACCATTTGGGTTTGGCTTGGCGCAGCCTGGCCAGCCGTTTTTACACGGGCGGACGCTTGTCCCCGTGGAATTTGATAACATTCGGGAAGCGGATTACGTACGTTCCCTCATTCTCTCACATCTGCGCAAAGAGACGGCGCAATAGCGTCGTAATCGCAAATGGGTGCGAACGTGAAAAAGGCCGGAGCAAGCTCCGGCCTTCTTTGTCAATTTGTGTGTTTTTACAGCTGGATGCGGAAGCGGGCGAAGCCGTCTGGGCCTTCGCCGGCGGCCTCAATGGAGACGCCTTCGACGCTGTCGCTGTAGTCGGCTGCCTTGGGGCCGGTGTCAAACAGGACCGAGGTGCCTGGCAGTGGCGCGAAGGTCCAGTTGGCGTCGGCGCGGGGGCTGATGGTGCCTTTTTCCACGATGTAGCGCACGATCACGTCGCGGTTGGTGTCTGGACCTTCAAACACGATGGTGTCACCCATGGCGCCTGGGAATTTGCCGCCGCCACCTGCGCGGTAGTTGTTGGTGGCAATGATGAATTCCGCGTTCATATCCAAGGGCTTGCCGTCAAACATAAGGTTGGTGATGCGGTTCGCACCTTCGTTGATTAGGTTGCCTTTGGGATCAAACTTGGACGGTTGGGACAGGTCGATTTCATAGGTCACGCCGTCCATCACGTCGAAGTTGTAAGACGGGAACTCTGGGTTCAGCAGCACCTGATCGGCTTTGCCTGCATCAACCTGATTGAAGATGCCAGCGGAACGTTCCAGCCAGTCTTTGACCTCCTGACCGGTGACGCGCACGGCGCGCACGGTGTTGGGGTAGAGGTAAAGGTCGGAGACGTTTTTGATCGCCACGTCGCCTTTGGCCACGTCGGTGTAGTACTCCGGACCACCGCGGCCACCAGCTTTGAAGGGGGCGGCGGCGGAGAGGATGGGCAGGCCTTCGTGTTCGGTGCCTTTCATCATCTGCTCAATGTACCAAAGCTGCGCAATGGAGACGATCTGCACCGAAGGGTCATCGGCCACCAGCGCGAAGTAGCTGTGCAGCGGCGCGTCGGTTTTGCCCACGGCGCGGCGAACGTAGGCGAGGGTCTCGTCGTGCTCTTTCTGAACGCTGGCCAGAACGTTTGGCTGGTCTTCGACCAAAGCGGTTATGGAGCGGTCCTCGTTGCGCTTGGAAATTGGGCGCGCTTCGGTGCTGTGAGAGACGATTTTCCATTCATTTCCAGAGCGTTCCAGCATCAGGTCGATGAGACCCATGTGTGAGCCCCAGAAGCCGCCCATGGCTGCTGGTTTGCCCATGATGGTGCCGTTGGCCACGTCTACGCCTGCCATGCCGTCATAGGCCGGGGAGGGGAACACGCGGTGGTGGTGGCCGGTGAGGACGGCGTCGATACCCTCAACAGCCGCCAGCGGCACAGAGGCGTTTTCCATGCCGTCAGAGTGGTCTGCCGCGCCGATACCGGAGTGAGAAAGCGCGATGATGATGTCGGCGCCTTCTTCTTTCATCTGTGGCACAAAGGCTTTGGCGGTCTCAACAATGTCGCGCGCCTGGACGTTGCCTTCGAGATGACGGCGATCCCAGTTCATGACCTGCGGAGGGGTGAAGCCAATCACACCAACCTTAATCATGTGTTTCTCACTCGCGCCGTCGGTGAGTTCGCGCTCCAGAATGGAGTAGGGTTTTAACAGGGTTTTGTCTTCGCGGGCCGTGCCGCCTTGCTCCAGAGAGATGTTGGAGAGCACGGTTTCAAAGTCCGCACCGGCCATGGATTTCATCAGGAAATCAATGCCGTAGTTGAACTCGTGGTTGCCGATTGTGGCGGCGTCATAACCGACAGCGTTCATCGCGGTGATGATTGGGTGCATGTCGCCGTCTTTCATGCCGCGCTCATAAGCGATGTAGTCGCCCATCGGGTTGCCCTGCAGGAAATCCCCGTTGTCGATCAGCATCGAGTTGGTGGCTTCGTCGCGGATGTTTTTGATCAGCGCGGCGGTGCGGGCGAGACCGACGGTGTCGCGGGGTTTGTCGGCATAATAGTCATACGGGAAGACGTGCACGTGCAGGTCCGTGGTCTCCATAATCCGCAGATGTGCTTGATTTTGTGCAGCATTTGCCGAGAAGGGGTGCAGCGCGATGAAACCAGCGGTGGAGGCCAGGAAGTGGCGGCGGGACAGGGTAAATTGGGCCACTTTGGTGCTCTCTGTTGTAATAGATATTACCCGTGCGGCAGGGGCCGAAGCGGGTTTGTTTTCTGATTAATTCAGAGAGTGTAACAGCGATTTGACCGAGCGGACAAATTTTTGCGACGTGGACGGATGTCTGCGCGTTAACCGGCGGTTTAGGAGGTCAAAACCACGTCGGTATTCTGTCGGTATCGCGACTGTTTTGCGGAGGTGCGTTTTAGGGCGATAAGGCGTTAACGCAACGGGCGTTGTGGCGCAAAAAAAGAGGCCCCGGATCAGGTCCGGGGCGCGTGGTTTTTTTAGGGGTGCGGTTAGGAGTTGCCGTTGCCGGTGAACCGCGCGGCGTCGGCAGCGGCGCGGCGGATGGCGTTGGATTTGTGCACGGTCTCCATGTATTCCGCCTCCGGGTCGCTGTCATAGACAACGCCGCCGCCGGCCTGAATGTAGAGCTTCTGGTCTTTCACAATCGCGGTGCGCAGTGCGATGCAGATGTCCATGTCGCCGCCGGAGGAGAAATAGCCCACGCCGCCGCCGTAGATGCCGCGTTTTTCGGGTTCCAGCTCGTCGATGATTTCCATCGCGCGCACTTTGGGCGCGCCGGAGACTGTGCCTGCGGGCATGCCGGCAAAGAAAGCATCCAGCGCGTCTTTGTCCTCGGCCAGTTCACCCACCACGTTGGAGACGATGTGCATCACGTGGCTGTAACGCTCGATGATGAATTTCTCGGTTGGGCGCACGGTACCGATATTGGAGACACGGCCCGTGTCATTCCGACCCAAGTCCAACAGCATGAGGTGCTCGGCGAGTTCTTTCTTGTCCGCCAAAAGATCCTCTTCGAGCGCCTTGTCCTCTTCGGGGGTCGCGCCTCGGGGGCGGGTGCCTGCGATGGGGCGGATGGTGACTTCGTCGCCAAAGACCCGCACGAGGATTTCCGGGCTGGCGCCGACAACCTGAAACCCACCGAAGTTGAAGTAGAACATAAACGGCGACGGGTTGGTGCGGCGCAGCGAGCGGTAGAGCGCAAACGGTGGCTGCGGGAAATCCTGCGTCCAGCGTTGGGCGGGTACGACCTGGAAGATGTCGCCAGCCTTGATGTACTCCTTGGCCTTCTCCACAGCGGCCAGGTAGCCCTCTTTGGTGAAGTTGGAGACCGGCGGGGAGACTTCATGGGCCTCCCCCAGATCACGTGCGGCCTGTGGCATGGCGCGTTCGAGATCGCGGACGGCGTCCATCACGCGCTCAGCGGCCTGTGCATAGGCGGCGCGGGCGGATTGGCCGTCGCTGACCCACGCGGGGGAGACCACGGTGACTTCGCCTTTCACGCCGTCGAGCACGGCCACCACGGAAGGGCGCAGCATGCAGGCGTCGGGCAGACCAAGCGGGTCCGGGTTGATGTTGGGCAGATGCTCCACCAGGCGGATCATGTCATAGCCGAGGTAGCCAAACAGACCGGCGGAGGCCTGTGGCAGGTCCTCGGGCAGGTCGATTTTGCTTTCGGCAATCAAGGCACGCAGGTTGGTGAGCGGGTCGCCATCCTGTGGCGTGAAACCGTCGGGATCAAACCGCGCGGTGCGGTTGATGCGGCTTTCGGTGCCGTGTGTTTGCCAGATCAGATCGGGCTTCATGCCAATGATGGAATACCGTCCACGCACTTCGCCACCGGTCACAGACTCCAGCATAAAGGCGTCTTTGTGGGCGCCGGTGAGCTTGAGCATGAGCGACACCGGGGTGTCGAGGTCGGCGGCGAGCCGCGTGTACACTACCTGATTTTCACCGGCCTCATAGGCTTTGGCAAAATCTTCAAACGAGGGAGTCAGGTCCACCTTGGCGGCCTTTCTTTACTGGAAGTTTGCGTGCACCGCGTTCAGTGCCTGCTGATTGATCTGGGTCGGGTACATGCCTTGTAGCGCCTGCGCGTAGGCCGCGAAGACGTCCTGAGAGATGCCGCTGGAGAGCTGTGCGGTGATCGCAGCCTTGAGCGCCGTGACTTCTGGATCGTCGGTCGCAGGCTCCGTGATGGCGTTCAGGCGCACCAGGATCAGGTCGTCCGGGCTGTCCAGCGTGCGCAGCTCGCCCACTTCCATCTCAAAGATTTCGGAGAGGAATTCAGCAGGCGTGCCCGGCACAAAGGCGGCGCGGTCCATTTCGACCTCTTCGTTGGCGGTGAAGCCAAAAGAGGTGAAGCTGGTGCCGTCGTTCAGGCGTGGCTTCAGGGTTTCGATCAGACCTTTCAGCGCTTCGGTGGTGCGGGCGGCGGTGATCTGCGCGGCGGCCTCATCAGTCACATCTGCCAATGGGGCAGGCTGGCTTGGGGTTTCGCCTTCCAGACGCAGGGCAAAGATGCCGCCGTCCTCAAGCACTTCGATCTGTGGGAAGTCCTCGACGGTCACGGTGGAGGCGACTTCGCGGAAGCCTTCGTAGCCAGCGAGGTCATCTTCAGACAGCGGGTGCCAGTTGATGGTGCCAAGCTCCATGTCGGTTTCGTCCACCAGCTCTTCCAGTGTCGCGCCACCGGCGAGCAGGTCGTCGATGTTGCCGATCTGGGTGTCGATCAGGCGACGGGACCGATCTGCGGCGAGCTCTTCGCGCAGCAGCTCTTTGGCTTCGTCAAAAGTGGTGGTTTGCGCGGCCAAGATGCCGTTCACGCGGAACAGGGCCGGGCCGAGGTTGGATGGTGCAGGACCGGCGATGCCGTTGGCAGGTGCGAGGAAGACAGCCTCACCGGCTTCGCCGAGATCCGCTTTGGTCACGTCGCCCAGATCCACATCGGAGAGGGACAGGCCCCGGCCTTCGATCAAGCTGGTGAAGGTGGCGGTGCCAGCAGTAATCTGATCCATGGCGGCTTGCGCGGCGGCTTCATCGGCAAAGGCCAGACGCTCGACCAGACGGCGCTCCGGGCGGTTAAACTCGGCGTCGCGCTCTTCATAGAGCTTTTGCAGGGAGGCTTCGTCCACGTCCACCTGATCGATGATCATTTCAGGCGACAGCCACGCGTAGGTGATCTGACGGGTGGCGGGCAGCATGAAGCGGTCCTGATTTTCGGTGTAGTGGGCTTCGATCTCGGCCTCGGTGGGGGCGTCCACAGCGCGGGTCAGGTTGTCTGCTGTCAGCTTGGACCAGGTGAAGTCACGCTCTTCGGCAACAAATTTGATCACGGTGTCGGCGTAGACGTCGGGCATCACCAGGCCGGAGACCACGGCGCCCTGCAGCAGGGAGCGCACGGTGTCTTCGCGCACGCTGTCTTCAAACTCGGATTCGTTCATGCCGGCCTGATCGATGGCAAAGCTGTAGGCGTCGCGATCAAAAGAGCCGTCCAGACCCTGAAAAGACGGGATGTTCATCAGTTCCTGACGCAGGTTCTCGTCGCCAATGGAGATGCCGAGGCGTTCGTTTTCCGCATCCATGGAGCGGGTGGTGGAGAGGCGGGAGAGCACCATGCGGTCGATGCCAAAGGCCTGTGCTTGTACAAATGGCAGCGACTGGCCGGTTTGGGCCTCAAGGGCGCGCAGCTCTTCTTGCAGGGCGCGGGCGTAATCGTCGACCGAGATGTCTTTGTCGCCCACGGTGCCCACGGTGCGCACGGTGCCGGTGAGGCTGGTCGCGCCAAAACCGCCCAAGCCCAGAATGAGCAGGCCCATGAGAATCCAGACCGCTGTTTTGGAGGTTTTGCTCTGCGCCATGTCCGATGTCCGCCCTGTAATCGTTCAAGTTTCTTCTGCGAAGGTCTACGCGGTTGGGGCAGGGGGGGCAAGCATGATTGGCCTGTCCCGCCTGTGTAGTGGTTGCGTTAGGCTTTGACCGTGGCGAGACGCGCAAAGAGATCGCGGATTCCGGCGCGGTCAACGTTGGCAAAGGCGATGCGCAGGGTGTCTTTGCCCGCCTGATCGCCCTCCGGTGTGAACATGGTGCCGGGCAGGGTCAGGATGCCGTGGCTTTGCACTAGTTGCTGCGCCAATTGGTCTGACGGCAGGTCAAACGGATGCTTCATGTAAGCGAAGTAAGCGCCAGCGCCCTGTAGCTCCCAGCCCTGATTGGTGAGCAGGGGCAGGTTGTCGGTGATCGCGGCGCGGCGGTCGAGGATTTCGGCGCGTTCGCCTGCGAGCCATTGACTGAGGTTTTGCATGCCCCAGAGCGCGGCGTGCTGGCCGAGCTGGTTGGGGCAGATGGTGACTGTGTCGAGGAATTTCTCCGCCTCCGCCAATAGCTCCACGCTGCCGACCATGGCGCCAACCCGGTGACCGGTGAGGCGGTAGGCTTTGGAGAAGGAATAGAGCTGCACCAGCGTGTCCTGCCAGTCCGGGTCGCCAAAGAGGTCATGCGGCGCGCCGGTGCGGCTGTCAAAATCGCGGTAGGTTTCATCGACGATCAGGCGGATGCCGCGAGATTTGGCAAGCTCATACATGGCACGAACAAGCTCTGCCGGATACTCGACGCCGCCCGGGTTGTTGGGCGTGACCAGCACAATGGCGCGGGTGCGCTCGGTGATCAGGGCGGCGGCATGCTCTGGGTCAGGCAGGAGGTGCGCGTCGGTGGGCAGGGGCACGGTGGTGACGCCCTGCATGTCGAGCCACATTTTGTGATTGAAGTACCACGGGGTTGGCAAGATGACCTCGTCCCCTTCGCCTGCGATGGCGGTCAGGGTGGCGCAGAAGGCCTGGTTGCAGCCAGAGGTGATGGCGACTTGCGCCGGGGCGATCTCGCCTGCGTAGGCGGCGGACCATTGTGCGGCGACTTCGGCGCGCAGCTCTGGCAGGCCCAGCACGGGGCCGTAGAGGTGGGCCTCCGGTTTGTTGAGCGCGGTGGCTGCGATGTGTTGCAGGAGGGGTTCCGGTGGGGCGGCAACAGGAGCGGCCTGGCTGACGTTGATCAGCGGGCGCTCCGGAGGAAAGGTTACACCTTCGAGCCAGCGGCGGGCTTCCATCACAGGCGGGGCAAAGGTGGCGGCGGTGCGGGTGAGGGTCATCAGGTCAATCTCTCAGGCAAATGCGGGCAAAAGAAAACCGCAGCGAGGGGCCTCGCTGCGGTCCGAATTGGGCGGTTTGTGATGTGGGCAATCCCACCAACCGGCGCGATCAATCGGTGCCGCGATAAGGTTCGACGTATTGCAACGCCATGTCCCATGGGAAGAAAATCCAAGTGTCTTGGCTCACACCGGTGATGAAGGTGTCGACCATCGGTTCGCCTGCAGGTTTGGCGTAGACGGTGGCGAAGTGTGCCTTAGGGAACATCTGGCGCACCAGTTCCAGAGTTTTGCCGGAATCCACGAGATCGTCGACGATCAGGATGCCTTCACCGTCGCCCATCAGCTCTGCGTCCGGGCTTTTGAGAACCTGCGCCTCACGCTGTTTGTCCTGTGCACCACCGCCGGAGTAGTAGGATTTTACGGAGATGGTGTCGACTGTGCGGATGTCGAGTTCGCGGCTGACAATCATCGCCGGGGCCATGCCGCCACGGGTGATGGCCACGACGGCCTTCCATGCGCCATCATCAGGGCCTTTGCCATCCAGACGCCAAGCCAGCGCGCGGCTGTCGCGGTGGATTTGATCCCAGCTGATGTGGAAGCCTTTTTCGTGTGGCAGACGCTCGCTCATGTGGACTCACCCCTTTGTCGCAGATTTGGGCTGTTCTAGCAGACGGGGAGGGCGGCGCAAACTGTTTGCGTCGCTACCAAGCGGTGACGCGGTATTTGTCCCCGACTACCGAGACTTGAGGTGGGCGGCCGGTTTTGTCAAAGGCGTGGTAGGCGGGGGCAAGTTGCTGCCAGAAGTCTTCCCACCTGTGACCGGATGCCGCCGCCATGCGATGCGGCGATGGGCGGAAGGGGAAGGCGTGTACGGGCACGGCGGACAAGCCGTTGTTCAGGGCCGCTTCGACGGCGACGTAGATTTCCTCGATCGCGGGGTCGGTCATGGCGTAGCAGCCGACAGACACACAGTCGCCGTGTACCATCAGGAAGCTGCCGGTGCGGTCGTGTGCGCGGTCAAAGCGGTTGGGGAAACCCAAGTTGAAAGACAGGTGGTAGCTGCTGTTTGGGTTTAAGGCGGATTTGGTGACCGTGTAGAAGCCCTCGGGGGATTGGCGGTCGCCTTCTTTGAGCTTGGGGCCGAGGTCGCCGGAGTGGTTGCAGATCGGATAGGTTTTGAAGAGGGCGTAGGTGTCGCTTGGGGTTTTTATCCAGAGCTCCAGCGCGCGGTCTTCTTTGAAAATGCGGATGTAGACCGGCGCGCCAAGGGTGGTGTTGTGGGCAGCAAAGCCCGCGTTCAGCACAGGTGTTTGGCGGGCGCGCACAATGGTAATGTCATCCCGCGGCCAGATGGCGTCTTTGATCGGTGGCGGAATGTAATGCGGGCGGTAGAGAGCGAATAACCCCAAGGCGCTCGTGATGCAGAGCAAAAAGAAGAGAACCTTGAGGAGTTTGCGCATGGTCCGAGCGCGGCTTAGGTGGCCGCGATCTTGACGCCCAGAGCCGCGAGAAGGCCGCCAAAGACGCGGTCAATCAGGTGCTTCAGGCCGATGTAGATTTTGCGGGTTCGGTCCAGAGAAAACAGCCGCGCCACGGAGGTGTTCCAGAGGAACTCGCCGAGGAAGATGCACACCAGCAGCAGGGCCAGCGCCAGCGGGGTGGCGTCGGTGGGCACGGTGCCGACAAAGACCGCGCCAAAGAAGACAGCTGGCTTTGGGTTGGCAAGCTGGGTCCAGATGCCAAGGCTCAGTGCGGACAAAGGCGTCATGGCGGCAACTTCGGCGCCGTTGTCTTCCAGTGGTTCATCCGCAGCACGCCACATTTTGAAGGCGGTCCAGATCAGGAAGGCGGCGCCGCCGATCTTGAGAACGGTCAGCAGGAAAGGCGCGTATTCAAACAGCAAGGCGAGGCCAAAGAGGGCGGAGGCGGCCCAGAAGACCGCACCAAGGCCGATGCCCACCGAGAGCGCCGCGCCGGTTTTGAGGCCCTGTTGCAGACCCACGCGCGCGGCCATGAGCACGGCAGGACCGGGGCTGACGGCGGCCATCAGACAGAGAGAGACGGCGGCGATAAAGGCGGCGAGGCTCATTTGCGGCCCACCACGGCGTCGATGTCGGGTGCGTCGACCGCTTTCATGCCAACAACGTGGTAGCCCGCATCCACGTGCAGGTTTTCGCCGGTGACGCCGCTGCCGAGATCGGACAGCAGGTAAAGCGCGGAGTTGCCTACGTCTTCGATGCCGACGTTGCGGCGCAGCGGAGAGTTCAGCTCGTTCCATTTCAGGATGTAGCGGAAATCGCCGATGCCAGAGGCCGCGAGGGTTTTGATCGGGCCTGCGGAGATGGCGTTTACGCGGATGCCGTCTTTGCCGAGGTCTTCGGCGAGGTATTTCACCGAGGCTTCCAGGGCGGCTTTGGCGACGCCCATGACATTATAGTGTGGCATGACCTGTTCAGCACCGTAGTAGGTGAGAGTCAAGGCAGAGCCGCCGTCCGTCATCAGCTTCTCCGCGCGCTGCATTACGGCGGTGAAGGAATAGACGGAGATGTCCATGGTCATCAGGAAGTTGTCTTTGGACGTGTCGACATAGCGGCCGCGCAGCTCGTTTTTGTCTGAGAAGCCAATGGCATGCACGATGAAGTCGATTTTGCCCCATTTCTTTTCGATCTCGGCAAAGGCCGCGTCGATGGAGGCTGCGTCGGAAACATCACAGTCGATCAGCGTGTCGACGTGGAGCTGCTCGGCCAGCGGGACCACACGCTTTTTGAAAGCGTCACCCATATAAGAGAATGCCAGCTCGGCGCCGGCGTCGGCACAGGCTTTGGCAATGCCCCAGGCAATAGACTTGTCGTTGGCAAGTCCCATAATCAGACCGCGTTTGCCTGCCATGAGTTGATTTGACATCCGGTGAACTCCGTCCCACTTGGTTATGCGTGACGTTTAGGCGATTGACCCTGTCGCATCAAGGTCTTCGCCGACGTGGAATATACCTAGCCTGAGAGGCTGGATGATGCATTTGGAGGCAGTGATGAGCGAGAGAACAGGGATTTTTGCGGGCGAGGACCCGTTTGAGATTGCGCGGGCGTGGTTGGCGGAGGCCGAGAAGAGCGAACCAAATGACCCCAATGCGATTGCGCTGTCCACAGTGGACGCAGACGGTATGCCAAATTCTCGCATGGTGCTCTTGAAGGACATCGAGGATACGGCGTTTGTTTTCTACACGAATTATGGCAGCGCCAAGGCGCAGGAACTGGATGGCGCGGGCAAGGCGTCCTTTGTGATGCACTGGAAATCTCTGCGCCGCCAAATTCGCGTCAGGGGACACGTTATGCGGGAAGATGGTCCGCAGGCGGATGCATATTTTGAGTCGCGCAGTTTGAAGAGCAAGCTGGGTGCCTGGGCGTCGGAACAGTCTCAACCTCTAAATTCGCGTACAGAATTAATGGCAAAAGTGGCAAAAATGACAGCTGCGCACGGTACCCATCCCAAACGCCCGCCTTTTTGGGGCGGATATCGGCTTATTCCAGCCGAAATTGAATTTTGGGCGGATGGGGCCTTTCGGTTACACGACCGCTTCCGATGGACCCGTGAAGCCCCTGAAAAACAGTGGGAAATTCAGCGTCTTAACCCTTAATTAGTTAAAAATTTTCGTGGCAAGCGCATGAAAAGCATGGAAATTTTGCGCTTGCCGAAGTCGTCTTGATGCAGCACAGTCACGCAGATCATGGGGATGATACAAACTAAGGTTGAGGCATTGAGTACTCTAGAAAATGACGTCACGCAGGTGATGGGCGTGGTGAAATGGTTCGATCCGGTCAAGGGATTCGGATTTATTGTGTCTGACGACGGCGGGCCGGATATTCTGTTGCATGCAAACGTGCTGCGCAATTTCGGTCAGAGCTCTGTGGCAGACGGGTCCGCGATTGAAGTGTCCGTACAAGTGACACAACGCGGGGCGCAGGCAGTCGAAGTGTATAAGATCGAAGCACCGGAAACGGAAACGCCGGTGGCGCTGTCCGATTTTGAGGGCATGGATCTGGATGATATTCGCGCGACGCCGCTAGAGCCGGCGCGGGTGAAGTGGTTCGACAAGGGCAAAGGCTTTGGCTTTGCAAATGTCTTTGGCCGCCCGGAAGACATTTTCCTGCACATCGAGGTGCTGCGCCGCTCAGGTCTGTCAGACCTGCAGCCCGGCGAAGCCTTGGCGCTGCGTGTGATCGACGGTAAACGTGGTCGCATGGCAACCGAGGTATTGGCGTGGGAAAACGCAGTTTTGGAAAACGACTAAATTTCTCTGGCGCGGGTCGATTGATCGGCGCCGGATTTTTGTGGCTGGCGGCAGGGTTCATGATCTCCTTGCCCGCCCAAGCCCAAGACGCCTGTGACGAAAGCAGCCTGTTGATACGAGGCGACTTTGGTCAGGCGCGATTCTCCGTAGAAGTGGCAGACACAGAGGCCGAGCGGGCACAGGGATTGATGCATCGATCTCACATGCCGAGCAGTGCGGGGATGCTGTTTATCTATGAGACCACACGGCCCGCATCTTTCTGGATGCGCAACACTCTGATTCCCCTCGATATGCTGTTTGCAGACGAGCATGGGGTGATCCAACACATTCACAGCAACGCCATTCCCCTGGACGAGACCCCGATTTTTGGCGGCAATGATGTGCGCTATGTGCTTGAAATCAATGGCGGTTTGGCCAAGGCGATGGGGATTTCTGTTGGCAGTGAAATGCGCCACCAAAATTTTTTACAAGAAATTGCAAACTGGCGTTGTTAGGGGGTTTTCATTCCCGAACAGTGGGGGTAAACCCTGCCTCACAAGTCGGGGCGTAGCGCAGCCTGGTAGCGCACCTGTTTTGGGTACAGGGGGTCGCAAGTTCGAATCTTGCCGTCCCGACCATTTTCCTCCCAGAGGAAAAGAAAAAAGACGTAGCCTTCCGGCTGCGTCTTTTTCTTTTGGGCGGGTGCGCAAAACCATGGATGCCTGTTAGCGAAAAGGCACAGGATCCGCGTCTGCAGCGCATGCCCGCTTGATCGGGCAGTGGTCTGCTTTTGGCCAGGTATGTGATTGACTGCTTTGGGCACAGCTCCTCGCTGAAGGCGATTTTGTAAGTGCGCGGGTTATTGGTCGACCAAAGACATTTGGATCGATCCGCTCCGCGCGCAGAGCGGTTGGGACGGAGCAGCCGCAATACCATCTAGGCGCGGGCCCAAGATGGGAACCGATTGGAAAATCATGCGCCCGGCGCAGACACCGGAAAAGCGCATGACCGATTTCTTCTTGGGAATGACGGCGCTGGTGGCTTGCAGGGCGCGCGCGCAAAATTCCGGCGGCGATTATGTGATCAGTTCATGGCCATATCGTCTGGTGCGGACGTGGAATTCCTGCGCGATGCGACGGTGTCGACCGGACCTCTGGACGTCTTGGGCCATGGGTGTCGGGAAACTATCTGATTACGTAGGCGGGCGATGACGGACAAGGGAAAGGCGTGGCTGTCAGGCTACGTTTTCGCCCCTTTTGGCCCGTTGGCTGGGGCGGGCAGAATTTACAATTTTCAAAGCCGCAGCAAGTAAGCTAGGTAGATCAAAAGGTGCTGTTTTTGCTGTTCATGTGAGTTTTTTGGGCGCCTGAAGTTGAACGTTAAGTAGCGGAGCCAGAATGGAACTCTCTGAAATTGCTCAATTGGCTCTGTCCAAAATTACCGGCATGACGACCAATGCGAACTTGCGTCATTTCTGGGTCTATGTCCTTTGTGGAATGGGAATTGCTGTCGTTGCGCATCGGGTTGGTGGAGACGACAGAAAGTTTCGTTCTGTCTTTTTTAACAAGCAAGTCTGGGGCTCTCGATCTGCGTTGATCGACTATTCCATCCTGCTGCTTAATCCGATTTTGCTTGTTTTTGTTTTGGATTGGCTATTGCGGACTTTGTGGCAGCTGGTGCCTGTTGTCGCGGACGCAATCCGAGCATTGGGCGTGGACCTACAGTCGGAGGGGGGCTCAATCTGGGTTGCGGTGGCGTTGACCGTATCGCTTTATGTGGTCAATGACTTCATGCGTTGGTGGTTGCATTACCTGCAGCACAAGGTGCCTGTTTTGTGGGAGTTCCACAAAATCCACCACTCTGCGGAACAGTTGAATTTTGCCACAGCAGAACGGCACCATCCGTTTGACGCGGTGTTTTTCTCTTTTGGGACGGTCACTGCGGCGGCGATTGTGAATGGTGTTTTTGTCGGACTGTTTGGGGAGCATCTGACGGTTTACCAATTGGGCGGTGCAAACGTCATTTTCTTTGCGTCAAACCTGATAGGGGGCGTGTTGAGGCACAGCCCAGCTTGGGTAAGCTATGGGCCGCGGTTGGAAAAATGGCTGATTTCGCCCGCAATGCATCAAATCCACCATTCCAGTGATCCGAAGCATTGGGACAAAAACATGGGTGGTGGATTGGCGATCTGGGATCGCTTGGGCGGCACGCTTTATGTGCCGAATGGGCGTGAAGAGCTGAATTTTGGCATTGGTGAGGAAACCAAAGACTATCGGTCGCTTTATGGGATTTACATTGAGCCAGTTTTGAAAGCCGCGCGGATTTACACGCGAAATTGAGGGCTCGGGGCGCCGACAGTGTGCGGTTTCACCTTGTTGGGTGAATATGGGCTCACATGAACACAAACGGACGTTGACGGTTTTAGGGCAAAAAAAAGGCGCCATATGGCGCCTTTCTAATGTCTGATCCGTCGCTCGTTTAGAGCAGGGCCAGATCCACAGCGCTTTCGCGGCCGTCGCGGCCAGCCTGCAGCTCGTAGCTGACTTTCTGGTTGTCTGCCAGACCGGTCAGGCCGGAACGCTCAACAGCAGAAATGTGTACAAATACGTCTTTGCCGCCTTCATCAGGTGCAATGAAGCCGAAGCCTTTGGTGGTGTTGAACCATTTGACGGTGCCAGTAGCCATCGTCGTTTCTCCATGTTTTGTGTCGCCCGCGACATGCGGCAACCCGGCGGGTATCTTTATCGAAAGCTGAGCCGGTTAGGAGCAGGGGGTCGAAAATAGAAACTGCGCACCCCCCATGTGATAACAACGCCCGCAGAAAACAAGGACTTTTTGCGCAATAAGTGTTTTAGCTTGTCAGATTTTACAAAAATTTCATGGCATTGCGCTCAGTAGGCAAGGTGTTGCGCTTGGGTAGGGAGATTGCGCAAATTGGCGCCGGTTTTTGCGCGCTGCCAAAATATTGAGCAAGTTGCCTTGAGACGCGCGCGTTCGGGGCGTTTGTTATCTTTTGACCATGTGGTAAATTTTCTTATTGATTGGTCAAAAAACCTGTGCAAGCCTGAATGGGTAGCCAACAAGGTGTATGGGGAGGTCCTATGTCCAACACACCGTTCAGCGACGGCATCCAAGCGGGGCGTTTAGACTCTGCGGAATTGTCCGAGAATTTTGGGGATTTGCACCCTCGTTTTGACGATCACGAAGCCCTGGTGGCGGCGGATCGCTGTTATTTCTGTCACGATGCGCCCTGTATGACGGCCTGTCCGACAGACATAGATATTCCTCTGTTCATTCGTCAGATCGCCACCGGCACGCCGGAAGCAGCGGCCAAGACGATTTTTGACCAGAACATTCTGGGCGGTATGTGCGCCCGCGTGTGCCCAACCGAAACGCTTTGCGAACAGGTCTGTGTGCGCGAAACCGCCGAAGGCAACCCGGTCGAGATTGGCCGGTTGCAGCGCTATGCCACTGATAAGCTGGTGGATGCGGGGCAACATCCGTTTGAGCGGGCGGCGAGCAGCGGCAAGAAGGTTGCTGTTGTCGGTGCCGGCCCCGCCGGTCTGTCCGCGGCACACCGTCTGGCGATGCATGGGCATGATGTCACGGTGTATGATGCGCGCGCGAAAGCGGGTGGTCTGAACGAGTTTGGCATCGCGGCCTATAAATCGGTTGAGAGTTTTGCTGAGCGCGAGGTGGATTGGCTGCTGAAGATTGGCGGCATCACGGTTGAGACCGGCAAAAAGCTGGGCGACGGGCTGTCGCTGGACGGTCTGAAGGCTGACTTTGACGCGGTGTTCCTTGGCATTGGTCTGGGTGGCGTGAACGCGCTGGGCGTGGACGGCGAGGACAAAGACGGCGTCGATGATGCGGTGGACTTCATAGCGGAGCTGCGTCAGGCAGATGACCTTGGCAAAATGGCAATTGGCCGGGATGTTGTGGTGATTGGCGGCGGCATGACCGCTGTGGATGCAGCTGTGCAGGCGAAGCTCTTGGGCGCGCTGAACGTCAGCCTTGTCTATCGTCGCGGCAAAGACCGGATGAACGCGTCCGAGTTTGAACAGGATCTGGCGGCTTCCAAAGGCGTGCGGATCATCACCAATGCCTCGCCCAGAGCGGTGATTGGCAACGGCGCGGTGCGCGAGATCGAGTTTGAATACACCGACAACGATCTGAAACCGACCGGACAGACCATTCGTCTGGCGGCGGATCAGGTGTTCAAAGCCATCGGCCAGACACTGGAAGGCGAGGGTCTGCCAGCGCTGGAGTGGGGCAAGATCAAGGTGGATGACAACGGACGCACGTCCGTGGATGGCATCTGGGCTGGTGGCGACTGTGCCACGGGCGGCGATGATCTGACCGTGACTGCGGTGGCTGAGGGTCGTGACGCGGCTGAGGATATTCATGCGGCTTTGAGCGCCGGTTGACACCATAGGCCCCGTCCCGGGCTTGACCCGGGACCTCGCGCCGGGCGCGCGATGGTTAGAGGCCCCGGATCAGGTCCGGGGCGCGGCGGGACCAAGCAAAAAAGGAGATAAGCACATGGCCAATCTCGAAAGTGACTTTGTAGGGATCAAATCCCCCAACCCGTTCTGGCTCGCATCGGCGCCGCCAACGGATAAGGAATACAACGTGCGCCGCGCCTTTGAAGCGGGCTGGGGCGGTGTTGTGTGGAAAACTCTCGGTGCGGAAGGACCTCCCGTTGTTAACGTGAATGGCCCGCGTTACGGCGCGATTCACGGAGCGGACCGGCGGTTGCTTGGCTTGAACAACATCGAGCTGATCACCGACCGTCCGTTGGAAGTGAACCTTGAAGAAATGACGCGGGTGAAGCGGGATTATCCGGATCACGCGCTGATCGCCTCGGTCATGGTGCCGTGTGAAGAGGAAGAGTGGAAACGCATCCTTCCAATGATCGCGGAAACCGGTTGTGACGGGTTTGAGCTGAACTTTGGCTGTCCACACGGCATGGCCGAGCGCGGCATGGGCTCCGCTGTGGGGCAGGTGCCGGACTATATCGAAATGGTCGCGCGCTGGTGTAAAGAAGCCACCGACCTGCCGGTGATTGTGAAGCTGACGCCAAACATCACCAACATCCTGCAACCTGCGGAAGCGGCGCTGCGCGGTGGGGCAGATGCGGTGAGCCTGATCAACACGATCAACTCAATCACCTCTGTGAACCTCGATGCGATGAGCCCAGAGCCGATGATTGACGGCAAAGGCACCCATGGCGGCTATTGCGGCCCGGCGGTAAAGCCGATTGCGCTCAATATGGTGGCGGAAATTGCGCGCAATCCAGAGACGGCGAAACTGCCGATTTCTGGCATCGGCGGCGTGACCACCTGGCGCGATGCGGCGGAGTTCATGGCGCTGGGTGCAGGCAACGTACAAGTTTGTACTGCGGCGATGACCTACGGCTTCAAGATTGTGCAGGAGATGATCTCTGGTCTGTCCCAATGGATGGACGAGAAGGGCTATACCTCCACCGCAGATTTTGTCGGCATGGCGACGCCAAACGTCACCGACTGGCAGTATCTGAACCTGAACCACGTCACCAAAGCGGTGATCAATCAGGATGACTGTATCAGCTGTGGCCGCTGTTATGCGGCGTGTGAGGATACCTCTCACCAGGCGATTGAGATGTCTGAGGACCGTGTGTTCACCGTGAAAGACGATGAATGCGTGGCCTGTAACCTCTGCGTCAACGTGTGCCCGGTGGAGAACTGCATCACCATGCGCACGCTGGAGCCGGGTGAGATGGATGAGCGCACAAACACACCAGTGGAGGCCGATTACGGCAACTGGACCGCGCATCCAAACAATCCGATGTCCACGGCAGCGGAGTAAGCTTCACACAGGGCCGTTTGGCCCGCTTTTCAGGGATCTTCCCTTCCTGAAACTGACCGTCGCGGTGTCCCCCGCGACGGTTTTTTGTTTGTGCGACAGTTAGTTGAGTTGCGCCGGCGGGGTGAGTGTCGAGACGAGGCCGGTTTTCACATCGTAAATCATGGTGGACACGGTCAAATAGTCCGGCACGGCGGGGGAGGTGCGCAGCGTCTCGAGGTCTACGCGCAAACTATCCTCATGGTCGTGGATGGCCAGTGGGGCCACATCGACGCCGGTTTTGGATTTGATCGCGGCCGCCAGATTTGGGTCGGTGAGCCGTTCGGAGCCGCAGTGGGTGTGCTGCATCAGGATGAGTTCAAACGGGGTGTCTTGTCCGCCGTTGATTTGGTTGATCATCACCGAGAGGGCGGCGATTTCGTCGATCACAGCCGGGGTGACGCGACCGCCGGTGTTGCGCACAACAACCGCTTCGCCGAGGTCTAGGTCGAAGATATGGGCCGGGTCTACGCGGGCGTCCATGCAGGTGAGGATCATGGTGTTGAGTTTGGGGAAGACGGAGAGATCCGCCTTGGCAAAATTGGCGGCGAATGCCTGATTGCGGTCGAGAAGGGTGGATGTGTTGGGCATAATTGCTCCTTGTTTTCAATAGGTCATCGGTTGGTCTTGGACCGATGAGAGGGATGTGGTAGCGTGCTTTAAAATTTAAAGTTGACACTTTAAAAAAATAAAGTAACACTTTCGTGAGGTCGAAAATGGCAAAAGCGCGGTCGTATAAATTGCTCTGTCCCATAGCGCGGGCTTTGGATCGGATTGGGGACCGGTGGACGTTGCTGATCCTGCGGGATTTGCACGCGGGACCGATGCGGTTTGGTGAGCTACAGAAAGGCTTGCCGGGGATTGCGGCGAACCTGTTGACCGACCGGCTCAACAAACTGGTGGCGGATGGTTTGGTGTCAAAGGAGGAGACCTATGCGCTGACGCCATTGGGGGCGCGGACGCTGGATGTTTTGTTCGAGTTGGCGGTGTTTGGCGCGGCGTTTGAACCGGAGGGGCCGGTGGTCAAGCCGGGCAACTTGCGCACAGTAGTCACCACGTTGCTGGCGGCAGCGCGGCGGGCAGAGCTTGGAGATATGGCGCTGCGCGTTGGGTTGGTTGTGGACGGTGAGATGATGCAGCTGGATGTGGCGGATGGGGCGGTGCGTGCCAGCTATGGTGCGCATGAGGCGCCGGATGTGGTGTTGACCACCGGATATGAGGATTTGCTGGCCGTGTCAGAGGGGGAGTTGACGATGGAGGCCTTCATTGGTGCACGGGCGGAGATACAAGCTCTCACGCCTGGAGCAGACGGCGTTTTTGCCCAGATGATGGGGGCCGTAATAGGCGTTCTTCAGGACGCGGGTTAAGGCGTCAGAAGTTTGCGGAACATCTGATCGAGGAAGGTGTCGGCACCGTCGAGCACGTCGGTGTCGCCGTCAGTCAGAACCTGCACCTGCGCGTCAAAATCGGCGTAGTGCTGGGTGGTTGACCAGATCGAAAACATCAAATGTCGTGGGTCCACATCGGCCAGTTTGCCCTGGGCGATCCATGTGCGGATGAGTGCGGTCTTTTTGTCGACCAGCGGTTTCAGGTCGCTTTCCAGATGCGGCTCCATACGCGGCGCGCCTTGCAGGATTTCATTGGCAAAGAGGCGGCTTTCGCGTGGGAATTCGCGGCTCATTTCCAACTTGCGGTGTACGTAGCCGAGGATTTCTTCAAGCGGTTCGCCGTCCGGGTCCATGTGGTCTAGAGGGTCGAGCCAGGTTTCCATCAGCTGGTTGAGCAGGGTGACATGGATGTCTTCCTTGCCGCCAAAATAATAGAGGATGTTGGGCTTGGAGAGACCGGCCTCTTCGGCGATCAGGTCCAGCGTGGCGCCGCGATAGCCGTGGCGGGAAAACACTTCGAGAGCGGCGTCCAGAATGCGCTTGCGGTTGCGCTGCTGAATGCGGCTGGGTTTGCGCGTCGATGCCTCGGCCATAGGTAACGTTCCGTATTTCTTTGCCTTTTAGGCTAATGCAGCCAAAGGCGTGGGTCTACAGGGATTTAGGATAGGAAAGCCTTACTCAACGGCGCCGATCCCGCGCAGGATGATGGTTTTGATATTGGTTTTGGCCGCTTCCCACTGCACATCATCCAGCGGAGCGCCGCCATTCAGAGTGTCGATCTGGTGGCCGAAGTCGGCATAATGCTGGGTCGTGGCCCAGAGCATGTAGAGGAGATGGCGCGGATCGATTGGCGCCATACGGCCCTCGGCGATCCAGCGTTCGATCACCTCGATTCGGCCATTGGTCCAATCGGTGAGGGTGGTCTCCAGATAATCCTGAATCACCGGCGCGCCATGCATGACCTCGCTGGCCCAGACTTTGGAGCCATCCGCATGGCGACGGGAGATTTCCATCTTGGCGTCAATATAGGCACCGATGCCCTCTTCTGGCCCTTCGGCCTGATCAAAAATATCCGCCGCCTGGAGCCAGATTTGGAAGATTTTTTGCACCACCTGCCGGTAGAGCAACTCCTTGGTAGGAAAGTAATAATGCAGGTTGGCCTTGGGTAGTCCGGCGACGTCGGCAATGAGCTGCATCGTGGCCCCGCCAAAGCCAGCCTCGGCGAAGACTTTTTCTGCTGCTGACAAAATGAGCGCCTCTGCCTCTTGGCGGCGCATTTTTTTGCTGGTCGCTTTGGGGGATGCCGCTGTGGTCTCTGCCATCAAAAATGCCCTGATAAAAAATCTTGACCGGTTGGTCAGGGTGTGCTCGTCTGAATTTGACCATACGGTCAGGAAGGCCGTGAGATCAAGAGCCCCACCAGCAAGGGCAGCCCAATTGGGCGCAAGCCCGGGCCAGATAATAGGGAGTAGATGCTATGGGTGCACCGGGTGAGAACCTTAAGGTGAACGCGGATCGGCTGTGGGACAGCCTGATGGAGATGGCCAAGATTGGCCCCGGTATCGCCGGTGGTAACAACCGCCAGACATTGACCGATGAAGATGCGGAAGGCCGCGCGCTGTTCCAATCGTGGTGTGAAGCGGCGGGCATGACCATGGGCGTGGATACGATGGGCAATATGTTTGCCACCCGCCCAGGTGAGGACTCCGACGCGCTGCCGGTCTATATGGGCAGCCATCTCGACACGCAGCCAACCGGTGGCAAGTATGACGGTGTGCTGGGTGTGCTTGGCGGGCTGGAAGTTGTGCGCTCGATGAATGATCTGGGCATCAAGACCAAACACCCGATTGTGGTCACCAACTGGACCAACGAAGAGGGTACGCGCTATGCGCCGGCGATGCTGGCGTCTGGTGTGTTCACCGGACGGCATACGCAGGACTGGGCCTATGATCGCGTCGATGCTGAGGGCAAGAAGTTTGGGGATGAGCTGAAGCGCATTGGCTGGGTTGGCGACGAGGAGGTCGGTGCGCGCAAGATGCACGCGATGTTTGAGTTGCACATCGAGCAGGGACCCATTCTGGAAGCGGAAGGCAAGGACATTGGGGTTGTGACCCATGGTCAGGGGCTGCGCTGGATCGAATGCACCGTGACCGGCAAGGAGAGCCACACCGGCTCCACGCCGATGCGGATGCGCAAGAACGCCGGTCGTGGCTTGGCGCGGATCACTGAGCTGGTGCATGCGATTGCCATGAAGCATCAGCCCAACGCGGTGGGCGCGATTGGCCATGTCGATGTCTATCCGAATTCGCGTAACATCATTCCGGGCAAGGTGGTCTTTACCATCGATTTCCGCAGCCACCTGCAAGAGGTGATCGACGCGATGTTGGCGGAGTTTGCCGAGAAGGCACCCAAGCTCTGTGAAGAAATCGAAGTGGGGCTGGACTGGGAAATTGTTGGCCAGTTTGATCCGCCCGCCTTTGATGAGGCCTGTGTCGGCGCTGTGCGCGAGGCGGCGGAGCGTTTGGGCTATAGCCACATGGATATTGTCTCTGGCGCGGGGCATGATGCCTGCTGGATCAACGATGTGGCGCCGACTGCGATGATCATGTGTCCTTGTGTGGACGGGCTGTCGCACAATGAGGCGGAAGACATTTCCAAAGAATGGGCCAGCGCAGGCACGGATGTGATGCTGTACGCGGTGCTCGAGACGGCGGAAGTTGTGGAGTGAGTTGACAACCAAGGACGGAGACAATGAGGATATGCGCAGTACTTTTTGTGGCAGCAATCTTGTCTGCATCGGGGTCTTTGTTGGCTGGGGATGCTCACGAGTGCGTTAGTATCCTCAACAACTCCAAGAGGTTGGCGTGTTTCGACTTAGCTTTTGCTGTGTCCGAGAAACAAGCCGATTGTCGAGAAATCGAAATGCTCGACCTGCAACTCGATTTGGAGGCTCTCGTAGGTAGATGTGTTTCCGCAAAAGGAGAAATCTTGCTTGGCGCTGGCGATATCAAAACAATTAGTAGGCTTGGTACAACCTTTGATCAGAACGCAGTGTATTTGAAGTTGGATAACTTGCCAAAGGAGGATCGGCGAGAGGTTCTACTTTGTAATACCGATTGCGTAGCAAGCGTCACGGGTAACATCGTGGAAGTCTTCGGATTGCCACGTCTCAAAGTGCAAAAATTCAAAGTCCTAGAATAAGGCAAAGTAAGCCCAAAAGTTGATTGGGTCGAAAGGGAGCGAAGATATGGCGACAAAAGTCATTAAGAACGGTACCGTTGTGACCGCAGATCTGTCATATGAGGCGGATGTGCTGATTGAGAACGGGCAAATCATTGAGATTGGCAAAGGCCTCAAGGGCGACGAGACGCTGGATGCAACCGGCTGCTACGTGATGCCGGGCGGGATTGACCCGCATGTGCACCTCGAAATGCCGTTTATGGGCACCTATTCCAGCGATGATTTTGAGAGCGGCACGCGGGCAGGTCTGGCGGGCGGGACCACGATGGTGGTGGATTTCTGTCTGCCCAATCAGGGTGAGAGCCTGCTGGATGCGATCAAACGCTGGGATAACAAATCGACCCGCGCGAACTGTGACTACTCCTTCCACATGGCGGTGACCTGGTGGGGCGAGCAGGTGTTTAATGACATGAAAACCGTGATCGAGCAGCGCGGGATCAACACGTTTAAGCACTTCCTCGCCTATAAAGGCGCGTTGATGGTGAATGATGACGAGCTGTTTGCCTCGTTTAACCGTCTGGCCGAGCTGGGCGGGATTGCCATGGTGCATGCCGAGAACGGTGACGTGGTGGCTGAGATGACCGCGAAGCTGCTGGCGGAAGGCAACACTGGGCCGGAGGCGCATGCGTATTCGCGGCCCAGCCAGGTTGAGGGGGAAGCCACCAACCGTGCGATCATGATTGCCGACATGGCGGGCGTGCCGCTCTATGTGGTGCATACCTCTTGCGAGGAAGCGCATGAGGCCATTCGCCGGGCGCGTATGCAGGGCAAGCGTGTGTGGGGCGAGCCACTGATCCAGCATCTGACGCTGGATGAGAGTGAGTATTTCAACCCGGATTGGGACCACGCCGCGCGGCGTGTGATGTCACCCCCGTTCCGTAACCAGAAACATCAGGACAGCCTCTGGGCGGGTCTGCAATCTGGTTCTCTGAGTGTTGTGGCAACCGATCACTGTGCCTTCACCACCGAGCAGAAACGGTTTGGTCTCAAGGACTTCAGCCAGATCCCGAACGGGACTGGCGGGCTTGAGGATCGGATGCCGATGCTCTGGACCCATGGGGTGAACACCGGCCGGTTGACGATGAATGAGTTTGTCGCCGTGACCTCGACCAACATCGCCAAAATCCTGAACTGCTACCCGAAGAAGGGCGCGGTTCTGGTGGGCGCGGATGCGGACCTTGTGGTTTGGGATCCGGAGAAGTCCAAGACGATTTCAGCCAGCAGCCAGCAGTCCTCGATCGATTACAACGTGTTTGAAGGCCATGAGGTCAAAGGCTTGCCACGCTTTACGCTGACACGCGGTCAGGTGGCGGTGCATGACGGAGACATCCGCACGCAGGAAGGCCATGGTAAGTTTGTTGAGCGCGAAGCCAACACAACTGTGAACAAGGCGCTGTCCACGTGGAAAGAGCTGACCTCGCCGCAGCCAGTGCAGCGGTCCGGTATTCCGGCGACGGGGGTGTAATCGGACCGATGCTACCGCTGCTGCTGTTTATTGCGACTATTGTAGCAATGACGCTTTGGATAGCGGCAGCGCTTATGGCTTTGGGGCAGCGATTTGGCGGGCGTGTAGGCGTGATTATGTGCGCCGTTGCTGTAGCTGGGTTCGTGGTTTTTGCCATGATGGAGATGTATGCGATCCTTGCTTGCGGAGAATGGCAAGCTAGAGGGGAGCCCGGACCGACGTGCGAAGGTCCGGACAGCTTCTTAGTGCCGGTGATCGCCTATTTTGTTGGCCCGATTTGTTTGAGTGGGCTTGCCATTCTGACTGTCATTAGGCTTCGTAAATCGCCTGTTGAAAATGAAACGGTGGCATCATGAGTTTTTCATGGCACCAAATCCTCAAGTTCGGGCAGAAGGCGCACGCTTTCTTGTTCGTGCGGATCGGTGCGGGCGATGACGGCGACTGCTTCAACCGTGCCGGTATTGATCGGCAAGTGCGGCACGCCGGCGGGTATGTAGACCAGATCGCCTGGAACAGTGGACATGAAGTGCTCAAGTTGGTCGCCCCAATACATCACCGCATTGCCCTCCATGACGTAGATCGCCGTTTCATGGCTTTCATGCAGATGGGCTTTGGCGCGGCCGCCGGGCGGGATGCGCAGGAGGTGCATGCAGATGCCCTGCGATCCGGTGGTTTCGCGCGCAATGCCTTGGAAATAACTAAACCCTTGTTTGCCGTCATAAGTTTCGCCAAGGCGCAGCTTTTGACAGGTGGTGGGCATGGGGGGCGACATGGGGGCTCCTTCCCGCAATGGACAAAAACAATAAGACTATCAGAGAAGTGGAGAGCGGTGTGTCAAGCGTGATTAGCGCCAAGAACCTGAGCCTGACGTTTCAGACCAACGATGGGCCGGTGCATGCGCTCAAGGATGTGGACCTTGAGATCAACAAGGGGGATTTTGTGTCCTTCATTGGGCCGTCGGGCTGTGGCAAGACGACGTTTTTGCGCTGTATGGCCGATCTGGAACAGCCCACGGCGGGGGAGATCACCGTCAATGGGGTGAGCCCGGCTGAGGCGCGTAAGGCGCGGGCTTATGGCTATGTGTTCCAACATGCGGGGCTCTATCCGTGGCGCACCATTGGCGGCAATATTCGCCTACCGCTGGAGATCATGGGCGTTGATAAGGCCGAGCAGGACAAATCTGTGAAGGAAGTGCTGGAGCTGGTGCATCTGGAAGGGTTTGAGAAGAAGTACCCCTGGCAGCTGTCCGGCGGGATGCAGCAGCGGGCCAGCATTGCGCGGGCGTTGGCGTTTCATGCGGATATTCTGTTGATGGATGAGCCGTTTGGCGCGCTGGATGAGATCGTGCGCGATCACCTCAATGAGCAGCTTCTGGAGCTGTGGGCGCGGACCAATAAGACCATTGGCTTTGTAACGCACTCGATCCCGGAGGCGGTGTATCTGAGCACTAAGATTGTGGTGATGAGCCCGCGTCCGGGGCGGATTCATGATGTGATTGAAAGCACATTGCCCAAAGAGCGGCCGCTGGACATCCGCGACAGTCCAGAGTTCATCGAGATTGCGCATCGGGTGCGCGATGGTCTGCGTGCGGGGCACGGCGATGACTGAGGTTGCCGTAAGACGGGCCAAGGATGCGGATGTGCCGGCGATGGCGCAGATCGTCTGTGACTGGGAGGCGGCCACCGAGTGGATGGACTCGCCTTATGGTCCCGAAGAGATTGCGGGATTTATTCGCGAGGCGATGCCGGAGCGCGAGATCTGGGTCGCGGGTGATCCCATTGAGGGCTATTTGTCCTTTGACCCTGCTGTGTCACGCGTGGGCGGGCTGTATTGCCGCACAACCGGCGCTGGCGTGGGTAAGGCGTTGATGGACAAAGCCAAAGCCGGTCGCGACTTTGTCTGGCTGCATACGCATGAGACCAACGAAGCAGCGCAGAGGTTTTACAAACGTGAGGGATTTCAAGAGGTGAGCCGTCACGAGGCAGAGCCGCCAAACACGGTGCGCGAAGTGCGAATGGAGTGGCGGGCATGAGGAATATCGGACCGATCCTGACTGTTGTCGCCGCGATCTTTGTGCTGTGGTATGCGGGGGCCGTCGCGCTCAATGCGCCTTGGGCCTATGACAAAGCCAAACGCGCCAATGTGGAGATCACCTTCTCTGAGATGGTGGCCGACACGATGCAGCAGAAGAAACCCAAGCTTCCAGCCCCGCATCAGGTGGGCAAGGAAATTTGGAAAACCACCGGCGAGATGGTCGCCAAAGGGCGCGCGTTTTCCAAGCGCAGTCTGATCTATCACAGCTGGATCACGCTCTCAGCGACGCTTTTGGGTTTTGCGCTGGGCACGGGGCTGGGCGTCGCGCTGTCGGTGGGGATTGTTTACAACCGCACCATGGACATGAGCGTCATGCCCTGGGTGATTGCCAGCCAGACCATTCCGATCCTGGCGATTGCGCCGATGATCATTGTGGTTCTGAACGCGATTGGCATCTCCGGCCTGCTGCCCAAGGCGGTGATTTCCATGTACCTCAGCTTCTTCCCAGTGGTTGTCGGCATGGTGAAAGGTCTGCGCAGCCCGGATCATATGATGGTCGACCAGATGAAGACCTGGAGCGCCACCAAAGGGCAGGAGTTCTGGAAGCTGCGCTTGCCAAGTTCGATGCCGTTCCTTTTCCCCTCGCTGAAAGTGGCGATGGCGGCCTCGCTTGTGGGGGCGATTGTGGGGGAATTGCCGACAGGGGCTGTGGCCGGATTGGGCGCGCGGTTGCTGGCAGGCAGTTACTATGGACAGACGATCCAGATCTGGAGCGCATTGATCACGGCAGCGGCCCTTGCGGCAGCACTGGTGGCGATCATTGGTGTGATCCAGAAAGTGGTTCTCAAACGGATGGGGATGGCGTGATGGGTTGGATTATCTTTGGACTTGTTGCGTGGCTGGTGGGCTGGCGGGTGAATTCTTACCTGTCCCATCGTCCGCGGACGCAGTTTAGCGCGCTGGCGGTGCCGGTGATCTTTGGTCTGACCATTGTGGTGCTTTGGGAATGTGCGGTGCGCGGGTTTGAGATCAACCCTGTGCTGCTGCCTGCGCCTACGGCGATTGCGCTGAAGTTTGCCACGTCGATCCCGATCTTGTGGGAAGACTTTGTGCAGACTGTGATCAAAGGCGCGATGTCGGGGTACATTCTGGGCTGCGGTGCGGCCTTCCTGACCGCGTTGGTGATTGACCGCTTCCCGTTCTTGCAGCGGGGCCTGCTGCCGGTGGGCAACTTTGTCGCCGCGCTGCCGATTATTGGCATGGCGCCGATCATGGTGATGTGGTTTGGCTTTGACTGGCAATCCAAAGCGGCTGTTGTTGTGGTCATGGTGTTCTTCCCGATGTTGGTGAACACGGTGGAAGGGTTGCAAGCGACGGATCACATGCAGCGGGATCTGATGCGGACCTATGCGTCCAGCTATGGTCAGACGTTGATGAAGCTGCGGTTGCCTGCGGCGATGCCGTTTATCTTCAATGGGTTGAAAATCTCCACTACACTGGCCTTGATTGGCGCGATCGTTGCTGAATTTTTTGGCAGTCCGATCAAAGGCATGGGCTTCCGGATCTCGACAGAGGTCGGGCGGCTTGCGCTGGATATGGTTTGGGCGGAGATTGTGGTCGCAGCCTTGGCAGGCTCGCTGTTTTACGGCGGTGTGGCCTTGCTTGAGAAGTCTGTGACTTTCTGGCATCCCTCACAGAGGAAATCGCGATGAGCGACACGTCTTTCCACTCTTACATGCGTGTGTTTGAGCATTATCTGGAGCGCATTGCGCACCTGATGGCACAGGCCACGCCGGAAGCGTTGGAAGGGCGGTTGACGCCGGAGAGTTTCACGGCGCTGGAAAATTTTGCGATTGCGCAGGGCTATGTGTTGCGCAGTTTGTTCCCGCTTTTGGGACGGGAGGTGCCGGAGTTGGCTGAGGCCAGTTCGGTGGCGGATGTAAACGCCCGCGGGACGTTTGTACGGGCGCAGATTGCGGGGCTGACACCCGTGGATTTTGCGGGGGCGGAGACCCGCGCAGTGACCCATGTGGCCGGCGAAGCCCCGCTTACCCAGCCGGCTTGCGACTTCATCACCCTTTACGGGATGCCAAATTTCTTTTTTCATCTGAATATGGGCTACGCGATCTTGCGAGCGCAGGGCGTGGCCATTGGCAAAGGTGATTTTGACGGTTTTCATAGCTACCCCAAGGGGTTCAGCTTTGTAACAAACGCCGCAGAGACGGTGTGACAACTATAAAATAGCTAAAACCAACAAGGAGATAAGCCAAAATGAAAACGATGATGAAAGCACTGACCGCAGCGGCGCTGGGCGTGGCTGCCAGCGTGGCACAGGCCGCAGATGACGTGACCTTGCAGCTCAAATGGGTCACGCAGGCCCAGTTTGCGGGCTACTATGTGGCGCAGGACAAAGGCTTTTATGCCGAGGAAGACCTGAACGTGACCATCAAGCCGGGTGGCCCGGATATTGCCCCGGCGCAGGTGATTGCCGGTGGTGGTGCCGATGTGGTGCTGGACTGGATGCCGTCTGCTTTGGCGTCCCGCGAAAAAGGTCTCGCGCTGGTGAACATCGCGCAGCCGTTCAAATCCTCCGGCATGATGCTGACCTGCCGCAAGGATGCCGGCGTGACCTCGCCGGAAGATTTCGCCGGCAAGACGCTGGGCGTTTGGTTCTTTGGCAACGAGTATCCGTTCCTGAGCTGGATGAGCAAGCTGGGCCTGGCAACAGACGGCTCTGACGGTGGTGTGACGGTTCTGAAGCAGGGCTTCAACGTGGACCCGATCCTTCAGGGGCAGGCGGCCTGTGTGTCGACCATGACCTATAACGAATACTGGCAGATCATTGATGCGGGTCTGAGCCCGGATGATTTGGTGGTGTTCAAATATGAAGACCAGGGCGTGGCGACGCTGGAAGACGGCATGTACGTCATGGAAGAGAAGCTGGCCGATCCAGCGTTTGAAGACAAAATGGTACGCTTTGTGCGCGCGTCCATGAAGGGCTGGAAGTGGGCTGAAGAGAACCCTGAAGAGGCGGCGCTGATCGTGCTGGACAACGATGCCTCCGGTGCGCAGACCGAAGAGCATCAGGTGCGTATGATGAGCGAGATTGCCAAGCTGACCGCAGGCAGCAATGGCGCGCTCGATGTGGCGGATTATGAACGTACCGTCGACAGCCTGATGTCTGGTGGGTCTGACCCTGTGATCACCAAGAAGCCAGAGGGCGCGTGGACCCACGCGATCACCGACAAAGCTCTGAATTAAGGTTCGTTTCAGATGTTGGGAGAGGTCGGGTTTTGCCCGGCCTTTTTCTTTGGGGGCAGGGTTTCATTTCCGGTGTGTGCCACATATTTGGGTTGCGGAATGTGATGGCGGAGAATTCTCATGAGCGGCAAAAAGCTGACCTGTTTTGACTGTGGCCAGGTGAACCGTTTGCCGTATGACAAGCTGGGGGCGGGGCCGAAGTGTGGCACCTGCGGCAAAGGGCTGATGAGTGGCAAGGTGGCGGAGGTTGATCTCGCGAATTTTGAGAAGGCTGTGCGCACGGATGATGTGCCGCTGGTGGTGGATTTCTGGGCGCCGTGGTGTGGGCCGTGCCGGCAGATGGCACCGCAGTATCAGGCGGCTGCGCAAGAAGTAAAAAGCGCGGTGCGGCTGGTGAAGCTCAACACAGAGGCGCATAAAAACGCAGGCGCAAAGTATCGCATTCGCGGCATTCCCACGATGGCGGCCTTTGCCAATGGCAAAGAGCGCGCACGGCAGTCGGGCGCGATGCCCAAAGCGGCGATTGTGCAGTGGGTTAAGGCGTCCGTCGGAGCGCGTTGAGCAAGTAGCGCGGTAGGCGGGTCAGCACGCGGCGGGCCAGTTCTGGATATTCTACTTCGCCCGCCAGAAGCCGCATATACATCATGCGCACGGTGCCGGAGCGGCGGAAGGTGCCGATAAAGGCTTTCTGCCACCGCGGCGCAAAGATGATGCGGCGCAGGTTGCGGGCAATGCGCAGGTTGCGGTGCATGTCTTTGAGCTCGGCTTTATAGAGATCGATGGCGGTGTGGGGCGCGTTGGCTTTGAGCGCGTCACAGGCAGCCTGCGCGGCGATCTGGCCGCTTTTCATGGCAAAGGCAATGCCTTCTCCGGTGATCGGGTCCACCAGCCCAGCGGCATCGCCCGCAAGCAGGATATGGGCGCGACCAGGGGTGGGGCGGAAGTCGCCAAACGGCAGGTGGTGGCCTTTGATTTTCACAGCTTCAGAGGGCAGGCCCAGCGTGCGCATGTAGCGCTGCATGTGGTCTTTCATGTCCGGGTTTGGTGCTCGCAGACCACCGACGCCCACCGTGGTGGAGCCTTGTTTGGGGAAGGACCAGCCATAGCCCCAGGTGGCGGCGGCAAAGTCGATGCGTAGGGGCTGCTCCGCTGGGTCCTGCGCCGACAAAGGCGCCTCGATTTCCAGACCAAAGCCGATGGTTTTGGTGTCAAAGGATTTGCCAAACAGCTGCCTGGCGACAATTGAGTTTACGCCATCCGCACCGATGATCACAGCGGCGGTCAGTGTGGTGCCGTCGCGCAATTTCACTGCAGTTTCAGTGAGTTCCGCGATAGCCTGTCCGGTGAAATCCTCAACACCTGCATCGAGCGCATGGGCGAACATCGCGGCATCCAGTTCCAGCCGCATGGTCAAATGCAGGGGCGGGATGTCGGAGAGTACAGCCAGTTCGCGCCCCTCATGCCAGAAAGAAATTTCCTCGCGCGTGACAGCGTGGACGAGGTCGACGTCCTGGCCAAAAATCTCGTGGTAATAGGTCCGGCTGCGCTCGGTAAACAGCCCGCCGCAAAGTTTGTTGCGCGGGAAGGATGCTTTGTCGATCAGCGCCACGGAGCGGCCCTGTTTGGCCGCCCAGGTGGCAGCGGCGCTGCCTGCGGGGCCAGCGCCAATTACAATGATGTCAAACTGGGTCATGCGCGCGTCCTTCTGGGGCGGGTTTCTACCAGCTTTTCGCGGCTGCGCCAGAGGGTTAGGGTGGGGACAGCCAAGAAAGGAAGCGCCATGAGTGACGAGAAACAACCAGACGGAGAGGCAACCCTGCGGGTGCTGGCGATGCCGTCAGATGTGAACATCAATGGCGACATTTTTGGCGGCTGGGTGTTGAGCCAGATGGATATTGCCAGCGGCATTATTGCCGCCCAACGCGCCAAGGGGCGGGTGACCACGGTTGCGGTGGATGCGATGCAGTTTATTCGGCCGGTGCAAGTGGGCGATGTGCTCTGTGTCTGGGCCTGGGTGGAACGGGTCGGGCGGAGCTCTATGGGGGTCAAGATCGAGGCCTGGGCGGTGCGGCACCGGCGGGGTGTTTCCGAAAAGGTGACCGAGGCGGTGTTCACCTATGTGGCGATTGATGAGGATGGCAAACCGCGGCCTGTGCCTGCGGAAGATGCGGCTTGGCCACCGCGCTAGTTGGGGCGGATTTGCACGTCGGTATTGCGTCTGTATCGCGGCTGTTTTGCGGAGGTGCGCCTTGGGCACCGCGCAACAGCGGCGGGCGGTGGGGTTTTGCGACTTTAACCTCTGATCGGCAGGATGTGCTTTGAGGAGGTGCAGGATGTCTGAAGATCAGAGCGAAGCGTGGCCGCCGTTTCAGAGGGCCAGCAAAGGCACCAAGGCGCAGTGCATGGCGCGGGAGGCGCTGGGGCGCAACCTGTTGGTGTTGACGTCAGAAACCTGGGTGACGGAGGCGTTGCGGGAGGCGGTGCCCGAGGCGTGGCACACGCTGGAGCAGGATCTGGATGTGGCAGAGCCGAAAGAGAAGGTGACGCTGTATCTCGATCGCTCGGTGGCGAAGTTTTACCGCGCGATGGGGCAGGGCTACCAGGCGCGCATCAATCGGTTGCTCGCGACCTGGGCGCAGATGAAGATTGCCGAGGAGGTGCAACTGGACGCGCATCTGGCGGCGCGGTTGCGCGATTAGGGGCCTTGCCCCCGTCCCTGCAGGGCAGGGCCTCCCCCCAGGATATTTGAAGAATGAGAAAGCGTTAGGCTTTGTAGAGACCAAACTCGTCTTGCTCGGCAAAGCGGCCGCGCAGGGCGGTGAGCGTGAGGCCGATGAGACCTGTGCAAAGCGGGAAGCCAAGAGAGAAGCTCAGGTAGGTGGTGAGGGCGGTCCAGACCGAGGCGTCCTGAAACATCATCTGAATGCCACCAAGCAGGATGCCTGCGATGCTGCCAGCAAAGATGAGGATGAGGGCCATGTCTGCGTCTCCGGTTGATGTCGTTAACCATTACTAGGGTGAAATGGGGCGCAAATGTGGCACGGTTGGGGCTTTGCTGTGGGCGGTGGCTAAAACTTATCTGGGATTGTTGGGGCGTCGGGTTCGGGCGAGGGCGGTGAAAGTGGCCGTGAGGGTTGCGGTGAGGGTGGCGCCTGTGGCGATCCAGCCGACGTACCAGAGCTTTCCGGCCAGTTGATCTTCAGCATAGGAAGCGGCGAATTGGGTTTGGCCGTATTTGGTGGTGGCGATGGCAAAGGTGACAGCGAGCGGAAGTGGGCGCAGGTTGAGGCCCGCGAGGGTGGCGAGGATCAGGCCGAGGGGCGCGCCGATGAGCAGGGTCTTTTGGCTCCACCAAGGGTGAGCGCCGAGGGGGCGGGCAATGTCCAGCGCGATGAGTGCGGCCATGAGGAGCGCGGCGATGAGGGCGGGGAGCAGATGGCGCATGGGGTAATCCTCGTGAGGGGGGTGCACTGAGGATGGGGGTGCGGCGTGGTGAAGAGAAGAGGTGTTACAGCGGGATGGCCGGGGGGGTGATGATTGGTGTTGGTGGGCTGGGCGTCGGCCGATCTCGGGTGGGCGATGGTTGGTGCGTGGATTGGGGTTCTGTGTGCCAAGATCATTGGCGGTGGTTTGTGGTGCAGCGGGTGCAAGATCGCCCTCCCGTGGGGAGAGGTCGGGCGATGCCCTGCGGCTTGCGCAGCAAGCCTTTTGGGCAAATTAGGTAGTCCAGACTAGAACACTCGGAACTTGGCGTTCTTGTTTGATAGTGCCATTAAGTCAGCTTCAGTTGTTTCTTGCAGCGCTAGATCACGCAAGCTGTGAATTGGTTTCAAACCTTTTGGAACGATTGAGCCAGATTGCGAGCAAAGAAAAACAGGTGACAGTTCTTTCAGGTACCTAGTTTCATTTAATGCGTAAGTTCTATCGTCTCTTCGCACAGCTGCAAACAAAGCGTGTGCGCCAATGTCGGCTAGGGACATCAGTGGTTGGTCTTTCTTTTTGACTGCTACGATGGAGAAGACGTCAATGTTCCTAATTGCCAATGCGCGATCGTCTAAAGGTGTTGCTTGAATGGCTTGCAGGAACGAAATCATGCTACTGTATTGCTGTTCCCTAGCTTCAATGTGAATGCGAAACTGTTGGCAAGCGGAGCTTCCCAACAGTTTCGCCGATCCGCTCAAACAAGTATTGCGAGACTTTATTGTAGTAATGGGTTGGGCTACGCTGCGCTTCTTGCAGATAACAAAGCAAAGACAGCTTGTTTGAAATGACACCTAGAATTCCAATTGGTTGTTGGGCGACCGTCTGGCACAAATGGACCTTCTTAAAGTGATCCATTCCCGCGCAATGAACTACGCCTTTGGGATTTACGAAATCTTCAAGGGTGTTGGAAATTTCACTTGCGAGTTCATCGCGATATATTACCGCTGACATACAAAAGTACTGCGACGGACCGCGACTGGGATCAGCTTGAACGTTGCTCAATCCAGTGTAGCCAGACTCGTCAATAACTACTGTGTACATCCAAACCCTGCTGTGGCCGAAACTCGCAACACTTCTTTTCTACTCTAGGTGGAGCCCGAGGCAACTTTCAAGTTGATTGGCTTTGAGAGGTTGCGCTGTCTGACGTCAGCGCTTATGGGGCCAAATAGGGCGATTTGATAAGAGAGTGTTTCTGGCTCATCGTGACCACCGAGGAGTGGACGATGAGAAAGAAAACTAAGAGTCCTGGCGAGAAGATC